>UMED01021888.1_pt1 | contig 13938 bp, 8 predicted proteins | sample 1964661 | NCBI WGS metagenome assembly UMED01 (sample SAMEA4836011, study PRJEB28245) | human gut metagenome | biome: gut microbiome; material: fecal sample | place: Denmark | collected 2008
GAAGGCATAAATACAAAATTGGGAATGAGGGCTTTTGAGGGAGAATAAAGGCGATGGAGTACCTTTGTATTAATGAATATGCCATTTCCTTCGGTTAAATGAAATTGGTCTTCTCCAATCCACAAAGTAACGGTTCCGGATTCAATATAAATAAACTCCAATTCAGTATGCCAGTGCCATTCGATACAGTTGAAATCAAAAACGGACAGATCTTCATAGTAAAACTGGAAAGGATAGAGAGTGCTTCCGTGCTGAGCTGTCTCCATCAAATCTTCACCTGTAATGATTTTGGTATAGGTTGTATTTATATTCATAGAAACCCCACTCTTTGAAACATACTTTATGATATTATACAATAAATTTCGGAAATAAATCAATGAAAATAAAGATATTATGTTATATAATTCAATAAAAAACGAGGAGTGATGACCATGCCAAATTACCGGAAAACAAAAATAGCCTGTTATATGGGATTTATTACACAGGCAATTGCAGCTAATTTTGCCCCATTGTTATTTTTGAAATTTCATAATGATTATCAGATTGCACTTGGAAAAATCGCATTGATTTCTACCTGCTTTTTCCTTACACAGTTGTTGGTAGACCTGTTTTGTGCAAAGTTTGTGGACAAAATAGGGTATCGCATCTGTATTGTTACTTCTGAGGTATGTTCCGCAGCAGGATTGGTTGGTCTGGCTTTTTTGCCGGAGCTTTTGCCGGAACCGCTTGTTGGAATTATCCTGAGTGTGATTGTATATGCAGTCGGAAGTGGTCTGATTGAAGTGCTTTGCAGCCCGATCGTGGAGGCGTGTCCATTTGATAACAAAGAGGCAACGATGAGTCTTCTTCACTCTTTTTATTGTTGGGGAGCAGTGGGAACGATTGTGATCTCTACACTGTTTTTTGCGGTGTTTGGCATGGACAGCTGGAAATGGCTGGCTGTCTTATGGGCGCTTGTTCCGGCCATAAATATCTATAATTTTGCAACCTGTCCGATCGAGCATTTGGTAGATGAGGGGGAAGGAATGGGAATAAAAGAACTGTTTCGAAAACCTCTTTTCTGGCTTTCCATATGTTTGATGATTTGCTCCGGTGCATCAGAACTGGCTATGGCACAATGGGCATCTGCTTATGCGGAAGCTGCTCTGGGGCTGTCAAAGACAGTTGGTGACCTGACCGGTCCCTGCATGTTTGCTGTTACAATGGGGATCAGTCGTATAATTTTCGGAAAATATGGTGATAAAATGGATCTGATGAAATTTATGATCGGATCTGGAATTTTATGTGTGATATGCTACCTGCTTGCTTCTGTATCGTTGAATCCGATATCAGGTTTGATTGGATGTATTATCTGTGGCTTTTCTGTTGGGATTATGTGGCCCGGCACAATCAGTATTTCATCAGAAAGATTTCCGGCAGGTGGAACGGCTATGTTTGCTTTGCTTGCTATGGCGGGGGACCTGGGTGGAAGCATAGGTCCGGGGATTGTTGGACGTGTTACACAAAGTGCAGGAGACAATATTCGTGCAGGTATGGGAGTTGGGCTATTGTTCCCGGTTATTTTATTAATCGTGCTTTTTATTTTTGCAAGGCAAAAAAATAATAAATGAAAGCTTTTTTACAATTCATTACATAGAAGTAATAAGTCAGAAAACTGCCCAAAGAGTGATGGACTCAATTACAAAATATATTGAATCTAAGCTACTTCTAAAAGTAAATCGCAAGAAAAGTAAAATAGGAAGACCAATAGAGATAAAATACTTGGGATTCACATTTTACAATCAATTCAAAGCCAAGAAGTATAAAGCCAAAGCTCATGAAAAGTCAGTACAAAAGGTAGTAAGAAAATGGAATGACCAAAGGCAAACGGGAAGTGCCAGAAGATGATGCCCTTGACTTTTCTCCAAAAAAGTTTTACTATCAAACTACTATTAGATAGTATTAAAAACTAGATATCGGGGTAATGTAAAAAAGAAGTGGTTTGAAAGTTGAAGAAAGGCAGGGGCGATCAGGACATGAATAAGAAAGCATGGAAAGCGGGTGCGGTATCGGCACTGGCAGTTGGAGCGGGGCTGGCGGCAGCGGCGTCGAAGCGGAAAAAGGCAGGAAAAGTGGTTAAGTCGGCTTCGGATTACCGGAATACGGAACGCGGCATCCAGGAGAAAAACAGCAAGGGAATTTATTATTCGAAGGGAAATTATGAGGCGTTTGCGCGCCCGGAGAAACCGGCGGGAATTGAGGGCAAATCGGCTTATATCGTCGGAAGTGGATTGGCTTCTTTGGCGGCGGCGTGTTTTCTTGTGAGAGACGCACAGATGCCGGGAGAAAATATCCATATTCTGGAGGCGATGGAGGTAGCAGGTGGTGCATGTGACGGTATTCAGGATCCGACCCGTGGATATGTGATGCGCGGCGGCCGCGAGATGGAGGATCATTTTGAGTGCCTGTGGGATCTGTTCCGCAGCATCCCGTCCCTGGAGGTGCCGGGGGCATCAGTTCTCGATGAATATTACTGGCTGAATAAGCACGATCCGAACTACTCGCTCTGTCGTGCGACGGTCAACCGAGGCGAGGACGCACACACGGACGGCAAATTCCGCTTGAGCCAGAAAGGCAGCATGGAAATCATGAAGCTGTTCTTCACGAAGGATGAGGATCTGTATGACAAATCCATTGAGGATGTGTTTGATAATGAGGTGTTTGATTCGGATTTCTGGCTGTACTGGAGAACAATGTTTGCGTTTGAAAATTGGCACAGTGCATTAGAGATGAAACGCTATTTTCAGCGTTTTATCCACCACATCGGCGGACTTCCGGATTTCTCGGCACTCAAATTTACGCGTTACAACCAGTATGAGTCGCTGATTCTGCCGATGCAGAAATATCTGGAGGCGGCAGGCGTCCAGATCCAGTTTGGCACCGAGGTTACGAATGTGCGGTTTGACATCCAGGGTAAGAAAAAGGTTGCGAAGGCGATCGAGTACGTGAAGGGCGGCGAGAAGAAGGAAATCACGTTGACCGAGGATGATTTTGTCTTTATTACGAACGGAAGCTGTACTGAGGGAACGATCTACGGCGACCAGAATCAGGCACCGGTAGAAGGTGCGGAAGTGCGTACCAGCGGTTGCTGGAGTCTGTGGCGTCAGATTGCTGCGCAGGATCCGGCATTTGGACATCCGGAGAAATTCTGCTCGGATATCCAGAAGACGAACTGGGAGTCTGCGACGGTCACGACTTCGGATGAGACAATCATTTCCCAGATCCGCAAGATTTGCCGCAGGGATCCGAGAAGTGGACGCGTCGTAACAGGCGGTATCGTGAGCTGCCGTGATTCAAGCTGGCTGCTTAGCTGGACGATCAACCGTCAGGGACAGTTCAAAGCGCAGGATAAGGACGAGATCTGCGTCTGGGTATACAGTTTATTTACGGATGTACCGGGCGATTATGTGAAGAAGCCGATGCGCGCCTGCACGGGCAAGGAGATCACCGAAGAATGGCTGTACCATCTCGGAATCCCGGAGGATCAGATCGAGGAACTGGCTGAGAACCATGCGAACTGTACGCCGACGATGATGCCGTATATTACAGCATTCTTTATGCCGCGGCGTGCCGGAGACCGCCCGGACGTTATCCCGGATGGATGTGTCAATGCGGCATTTCTGGGGCAGTTTGCGGAGACCGCGCGTGATACTATTTTCACGACCGAGTATTCCGTCCGCACCGCGATGGAAGCGGTGTATGGCTTGTGCGGCGTAGACCGCGGCGTACCGGAGGTATGGGGAAGTGTCTACGATATTCGCGAGCTTCTGGACAGCACGGTCAAGCTGATGGACGGCAGATCGCCGCTGGAAATGAAGCTGCCGATGCCGCTTGAAGCACTCAAAAAGCCGATTCTCCGGAAGATTGACAAGACGGTGGTTGGAAAGCTGCTGCGCGATCACGGCGTGCTGAAAGACTGGATGGTGTAAGAGACTGAGGAACGCAGGTGTTACTGTTCACGGGGAGGCACTTTTGGAACCGAAAGTGCCGTAAGAAAACGTGGTGGCAGCAGGAATTTGCCGTATTTAAATGCGAAGCCACGGTAAATTCCGTTACTGGACACGTATGCGTGAACAGTAACACGCAGGTAAATATGGCTGCGTTAGATAAAGGAGGACAGGCTGTCACAAACAGAAGGCCCCGGACGGAAAACGTTCGTTTGGCATTCGTGTGGCAGCCTTTTTTGTGTAACAGGAAATTGTCGTGAGGCACATTCTTTTTCACTTGCCCGTTTTTCTCTGACATGATACAATAAAGATTGGCGTAAATGTAGAAAATTTGAGAAGAAAACGATTTTGAAAAGGATCGTTTGATAGATGTGAGGGAAAATAGATGGATTATTTACTTTGTATCCCGGCGCGGGAGACAAATACGAGAGAGAATTGTGAGAAAATACATAATGTTCTGGCGCGCATGTCCGATACCTACAAACTGCGGATTGTACCGGAACCGGTTAAGAATAAGCAGTTTCCATGTCCGCCGTATTACAAGAAATACCGGATCTACAAGCCGGTAAAGGAACGCGATACGAACGGAGAGGCATATCTGGAAAAAGAAGAGGAAGAGATGCTCTTGAGTTCCTGCAAGACGGAGGAAGAGCAGGAACTGATGAAAAGCTGTATCTATGCGTACCAGTATTCGGCGGCGATCGTACTTAAAAGCTTCCGGGAGAAGGAAAAGAAAAATAAGATGCAGGTTAGACCTCTTTCGGAGCGGACACAGGCGCCAAGAGGCGTAAGTGGTCCGAATAGGGGAACACGTCTGGAAACACCGGAAAAAGCCGAAAAGCCGGAACAGGAGCGCAGCGCACAAGAACGTCCGTCTGGCAGTGACAGACCGGAACGATCGGAGAGAAGCTATCGGAACCGTGCAGCGGATCGTGCTGCAGAAGGGAATACCGAGCGCACGCAGGGCAGAGAGAAAGCTTGCTCAGAGAGAGAGAGGGCAGCGCGTGTTTCAGGAGCCGAGAGAGCAGCGGACAGACGTGGCGGAAACCGCGTAGCGCCGGAAAATGAGAAACGGGAAGACCGCCCGGCTTCTGGAAGACGGGAGCGGTTTGAGCGCCGTTCACTGCGCAGAGGAGAACGACCAGAAGTGGAGAAAAATGAGGTCGTGAGAGATCCGGCGCAGGGCGAACTTCCGTTCCGCGCTTACATGGAGACAGGCAGCCTCCCGGCGTTCCGGGATACGGCAGCAACGGTGACTGTACAGCCGATACAGCGGAAGAAAGAAGGTTATATGCCGATGGAGCGCAAACCGGCTGCGCAGACGCAGGAGCCGGAACCACAGGTGTAAGGTATGTGACAGAAACAGAACGATAAAATTAAATCATAGAATTTATAGAATGGCATCGAAACAATAAGAGTTCCGATGCCATTTGAGCATCAAACAGGACTATGCTTTCCATTTCTTTATTCCAACCATTCAGTTCTAATCCCCCCTATTTTCCGCATATGAATAAATGCAGTCTGTGAAAAGTACAGAACAGGGACAGAAAAAGGGGGAAATGCGCATGTATGAGAACCGGACGGTGGAAGAGGTGTGCAGGGAGTTTTCGGTCGATTTGCGGACAGGCTTATCGGCAGCGGAAGTGGAGGTGCGGCAGCGCCATTATGGGGAAAATGAGCTGCGGGAAGCACCACCGCGGAGTCTGATAGTGCGCATCGGGGCACAGCTTTGCGACTCCCTGATTTTTGTGTTGTTTGCGGCAGCCGGGATCTCCCTGCTTTTGGGCGAGTACGGCGATGCGGGGGTAATTCTGGCGGTTGTCGTATTAAATGCCACGGTGGGCGTGATTCAGGAGGGGAAGGCGGAGAAAGCGCTCGAATCCTTAAAACGGATGACGCAGCTGGAGGCGGTTGTGATCCGGGAAGGAAAAGAGCGGGAGATTGCCGCGCGGGAGCTGGTGCCGGGGGATCTGGTCGTGCTCGATGCCGGGAGGCAGGTTCCAGCCGACCTGCGTCTTACCGAGACGGCTGAAATGCGGGCAGAAGAATCAGCGCTGACCGGCGAATCGCGGGCGGTTGAGAAAAACAGCCATTTTTTAGCCGCCGGTGCGCTTCCGGTGGCAGAGCGTAAAAATGAGACATTTATGACTTCTTACGTGACGGCAGGGCGGGGAAAGGGGATTGTCATCGCCACCGGCATGAATACGGAGGTAGGGCGGATTGCCTCTCTGATCCGCGAGGCGCCGGAGGAGGAGACACCGTTGCAAAAAAGGCTGTCGGATCTGGGGAAACTATTGAGTATTCTTACGATCGGGCTGTGCGTTTTATTATTTTCCCTCGCCGTCTGGCAGAAGCGCGACGTGATGGAAATGCTGCTCACCGCGATTTCCCTGGCGGTAGCTGCCGTGCCGGAGGGGCTTCCGACGACGGTGACGATTGTGCTGGCGCTGGGAGTGACGAAAATGGCGCGGGCTGGCACGATTGTGCGCCGTCTTCCGTCCGTGGAAACACTGGGGGCAGTCAGCGTGGTCTGCTCAGATAAAACGGGGACGCTGACGAAAAATGAGATGACGGTGACGACATGTTATGTAAATCGACAGGAGTATACGGAACAGGAATTGGCGCGCTCTAAGGAAAGAGAAGTGGGAAAACGGCTTCTGGAGGTATTTGCGCTGTGCAGCGATGCCGGGGAGACGGTGGGGGATGCCACTGAGCGGGCGCTGTACGGATTTTGTGAAAACTGTGGTGTTTCTCCGGAGCATCTGCGTCGGAGATATCCGCGGAAAGGGGAGATTCCCTTTGATTCGGATCGGAAGAGAATGACGACGGTGCATGAGCAGGGAGAAAACTGGATTTCTTGTGTAAAAGGGGCGCCGGATGTGATTCTTAAAAGGTGTCGTTATGAGATGGAAGAGGACAAAATTGTGCCGCTGACCAGGGAGAGGCGGACAGAGATTGAGGCGGAGATCACGCGTATGTCCGCGCGTGCCCTGCGAGTACTCGCGGGGGCGTATAAGGAGCTTCAAACAGGAAAAATGCCGGATGGAAAGTGGGAGAAACAGGTGGGACAGCTGGAGCAGAACCTGGTATTTCTGGGTCTGGCAGGCATGATGGATCCGCCGAGGGAGGCAGCAGCCGGGGCAGTTGAGGCATTTCGCAGGGCATCTGTGCGGACGGTCATGATCACTGGAGATCATGCAGACACGGCGCTTGCGATCGCCAGGCAGCTGGGGATTGCCAAACGGCGGGAAGAATGCATGACGGGGGCGCAGCTGGAAACGCTGGATGAGGGAGCTCTGGAGGAACGAATCGGTTCTGTATCAGTCTTTGCACGGGTGTCGCCGGAACATAAAGTCCGGATTGTGCGGGCTTTAAAACGCGCCGGGTGCGTGACGGCGATGACCGGGGACGGCGTAAATGATGCGCCGGCGCTTAAATCAGCCGATATCGGGATCGCGATGGGAAAAGGCGGCACCGATGTGGCGCGGCAGGCGGCGGATATGATTTTGACGGATGATAATTTTGCGACGATCGAGAGGGCAATTGAGGAAGGGCGCGGCATCTATGAAAATATACGAAAATCTATACTGTTTCTGCTTTCCTCCAATCTGGGGGAGATTTTAACCATGTTTGCCGCCGTTGCTATCGGAATACCGGCGCCGCTGGGAGCCGGGCACATCCTTTGGATCAATCTGATTACGGATTCGCTTCCGGCGCTGGCACTCGGCATGGATGGAAACGACCGGGAGAACTTGATGCGTCAGCCGCCGCGCCGGACGGGCGAGTCGCTGTTTGCCGGAGGCGGGTGGTTTTGCATGGTATTTTACGGGTCTCTGATTGCAGCAGTCACGCTGGGGGCATTTTTCAGCAGACAGGAGCTTTTGCGGGCGCAGACGTATGCATTTACTGTTCTGGGGCTGTCGGAGCTCTTTCATGCGGTCGGCATGCGCTCGCTCACGGGCTCGGCATTTTCGCGCAGTCTTGGGAAAAATCCGCTGATGCTTGCGGCATTCCTTGTGGGGGTTCTGATGCAGGTTGCGGTGACGGAGATTCCTTTTTTGATGAAACTCCTTCACACGGTGCAGCTGCACCCGGCAGAGTGGCTGGCGCTTCTCCTGTTATCCGCCACGCCGCTGTTAGTGCATGAACTTCTAGCATTTCTTTTTCAGAAACGGCGTTGATACAGCGAAAATGCAGTTTACAGACAAGTGTTTTTGAAGCTGAATGCATTGGCAAAATCCCGTTACTGTTTACAGGCCGGCACTTTTGGAACCGAAAGTGCCGTAAGAAAACGTGGTGGCAGCAGGAATTTGCCGTATTTAAATGCGAAGCCGCGGCAAATTCCGTTACTGGGCACGTATGCGCGAACAGTAACACGCGGCAGGAGATTGAGCAGATTTCGAAAACAGGCTTGTTCTTTTGGACAAAAAAACTTATAATAAAAGGGAGTCCAAGCTGATTTTGTCAGAAAAGTATAAAAAGTTGCTGTCCGCAGACAGGCATTTTTGAAGTCTAAGGTGCCGCATGAAAATAGAATGGAAGCAACCATAGATACATAGGAAGATGAGGGAAGAGATGAGGGAGAAACAGACGAGAGAGGACGCCTCCGGCGTTCGAAAGAAGCCGGTAGCTTCATCCGCACGATCTTCGGGCAGGCGGGGCACCGCAAAGAAAAGCGGGAAAATTGATGTCGGCAAGCAAAAGAAAGCGGGCAAAAATAACAGCCGGAGCGGTGGGCAGATCGTGTTCCATGCGATGGCAAGGATCTTTGGAACCATGTTCAAGACGCTTCTGGTGTGTCTGGTACTGCTGGTGATTGGCGGTGCCGGATTTGGCGCATATAAGCTGATTCCGCTCTATGAGGACTATAAAAGCCAGATAGAGGGAGTGGTGGAAAACAGTACGCCGGATACGTTCCGTTTGCAGGAGGCAAGTTATATTTATGATTCCAACGGTAATGTGCTGGCGAAGCTGACGGGAGACGAGGATTCCAGTTATTTGACGTATGACCAGATACCGCAGAATGCAGTCAACGCATTTGTGGCGATCGAGGATCGGACGTTCTGGGAAAATCCAGGCATTGATATAAAAGGTATTTTCCGTGTCGCAGTCAATTACTTTTTGACTGAGGGAGCAGAAAAGCACGGCGCGAGTACGATCACCCAGCAGTTAGCGAGAAACCGTTTTCTGACCCGCGAGGTGTCGATGGAGCGGAAGATCAAGGAGATGCTGATTTCCTTAGATCTGACGAAGAAATACACCAAAGAGCAGATTATGGAGTTCTATATCAATGATATCAGCTTCGCGAACACGTACTACGGGCTTCAGGCGGCTGCAAGAGGTTATTTTGGCAAGGATGCGGATGAACTGTCTTTGAGCCAGACGGCATATTTGTGTGCGATTCCGAACTCGCCGACGTATTACAACCCGTACCGTCATCCGGAAAATGCGCTGACACGCCGCGATAAGATTCTGGAAGATATGCTGAGTATGGGATTTATTACGGAGAAAGCGTGCAAAGAGGCAAAGGCGGAGGAGATCACGGTCAACCGCCAGAGAGTGCCGCTGCACAACTATGAGACGACGTATGCGATCGACTGTGCGATTCGCTATCTGATGCGCCGTGACGGCTTTGAATTCCAGTATGGATTCCGCAGCGACGAGGCTTACAAAGAGTACAATGCCAATTACAACGAGGTGTACAACCAGGAGCGCGATGCGCTCTATACGGGCGGCTATAACCTTTATACCTCGTTGGATCCGGACAAGCAGACGATCCTGCAGGATGCATTAGATGGAGTTCTGTCCTTTGATGGCAATACATCCGAAAACGGCGTTTACAAGCTGCAAGGCGCGTCCACCGTTATTGACAACAAGACGAATCGCGTCGTGGCGATTGTGGGTGGACGTAGTCAGGAGACGGATACCTACACATTAAACCGTGCGTTCCAGAGCCCGAGACAGCCGGGAAGTTCTATCAAACCGTTGATCGTGTATACACCGGCACTGGAAAATGGTTACACATCGGAAACAAGGATTCCGAATATCGATATTGACGCGGCGAAGCAGAAGGGCGTGGATGTGAAGTCCCTTTCCGGCGAGAGGCTGGAGCTTCGAAATGCGGTCGAGCGAAGTAAAAATGGTGTGGCATGGTATATCTATGATGATATCACACCGGATGTCGGCATGGCATATTTAACCCAGATGCGCTTCGCGAGCGTGCAGGCGGCGGACTATTATCCGGCGACCTCCCTGGGCGGCTTTACCACCGGTATGACGACCGAGGAGATGGCGGGCGCTTATGCGGCGCTGTCAGACCAAGGACAGTACCGCGAACCGACCTGTATTATCAAGATGATCAATAACCAGGGCGAAGATATTTTTGAAGATTATGAATCGGTTCAGGTTTACCAGGAGAGCAGCGCCGTGCTGATGACCGATATTTTAAAGGGAGTTGTCACAAAAGGTACGGCGGCGTCGATGGGTTGGAGCGGCAATATAGAGGCGGCCGGAAAGACCGGTACGACCAACGGCAGCCGTGACGGCTGGTTCTGCGGCATGACGCCATATTATACGATGACGGTCTGGGTTGGCTACGACCAGCAGAAGACACTTTCCAGCCTGTACGGCGGCACGTATCCGGCGAAGATCTGGAAAAATGCGATGGAAAAGATGGTAGAGGGGCTTCCGGCGGCGTCCTTTGATACCCCGGAGACGGACAATGGACGCGGAGAAGGAACCTATCTGGCAGGTCATCCGGATGCATTTGAAATCACAACCAGCGGATATACCGCGGCGAATTTCAGAAGGGATCATTTGTTCTCGGATGAGGCGGCGAAGCTTCTGGAGTCTGCAAAGAGCGGCGATTCCGGTCGCAGCAGCAAGGAGTTAAAAGAAGACGCCAGCGCTAAGATCGAGCAGATCAAGAGCGAATCCATCAAAGAGCGGATGCAGCGGATCTACAAGACGGGTACGGCAGGAAAACGGTATTCAGCCCCGGCGGTGGTGCCGGAAACAGCTGCCGAGACAGTTGAAGATCCGGCAGAATCGAGCACGACGATCGTGCCGGCAGGACCGAGCAGCGACATCGGACCAGGACACGGTCCGGCGCAGGAACCGGCAGTGGGTCCGGCGGCGGAGATTGGGCAGTAAAGAATTGAAAAATGGCACACCGCATTCTTGCTACTTTAGTGATGAGAATGCGGTGTGCCATTTATTTTAATAAAGCACAGAACAGATGTTTTCTTTGCAAAGGAATATATGGTATAATGTAAATATGATTATGGAAAGTGTATATTTCTTACGAAAAAAACACTTTCACAGGTATAGGAAATATGGCAGGTGATACGCAGCGTTGATTTAGGAATCAATACGGATGCAGTCTGCAGCATCATGCGTGCAGCTGTTTTTACAGAGCGAAAAGCATCTTGAGAATTTAAAAGATGATGTGTGTTCTCCGGCTGGTCCGGCTATGATAATTGGAATTTCTGCCATATCATAGACTGGGGCTTCATGCATACCGGCAGCTGGGAAGAAACTATCAATTAGAAGAACATGCGTCGATGAGCCGTTGGGATGTGTATCAGAAAATGGGATTTCTGTGCGAAACGGATTGGATGTTTGATATAGCGATATCAGGATTGGAGGTGTATAAAGCTGGAATAGGAAAAACGGGAGTAACAGAGGAGGTGTTAAAAGCGTAAAATACGATAAAAATTAGTATTGGATAAAAATGGATAATGGGAAAATGCGTACCGTGTAAGATAAGGTTGGTTGGTGAAAAATAGTCTTGCACGGTACGTTTATTTCTATGAATTTTCTATGAATTTCAATTTTCCTCTGGACAAACAAGACAAGTTAGTGTATACTAACTTCATCAGCAGTTAGACAGAGCTAACTTTCGGAGGATAAAATATGAGTGTTGTAATTGTAGGTGGTCATGACCGCATGGTCAGCCAGTACGTGAAAATCTGCAAATCATTTAACTGTAAGGCAAAGGTATTTACACAGATGACGGCGGATTTCGGCAAACAGATCGGAGCGCCGGATCTGCTTGTACTCTTTACAAGCACCGTTTCCCATAAAATGATTCGGACGGCGGTTGATGGTGCAAAGGGAAGCCGGACAGAAGTTGTCCGCTGCCACACCAGTAGCAAAACCGCGTTGGAAGAAATTTTGCAGGAACACTGTGCAGCTTGCTGACGTATTTAAATGCGAAGCCACGTCAAATTCCGTTACTGGGCACATATGCGTGAACAGTAACTCCGTCGGTTTCTGGAAACGATAGATTGATTTCGATATGGTTTGAAATATTCTTCCAAATATGGTATTCTAGTATATAGTATTATGGTAACTGGTCGGCAGTTTGGGAAGACTATTCTGCGGGAGACGGGAAGGCACGAAGCCAGGCCGGTTATGTGTTAGAAGTTTGGAGGGAATCACTTTGAAAATACAGCAGTCAGCAGAGGATTATCTGGAAACGATTCTTATGTTAAGCTATCGCAAGCCGATGATCCGTTCGATCGATGTAGTCAATGAGCTGGGGTATTCAAAACCAAGCGTCAGCGTTGCGATGAAGAATCTTCGTGAAAACGGTTATATTTCGATGGATCATGAGGGATATATCACTCTGGAGCCGTCGGGACGGAAGATCGCGGAGATGATTTATGAGCGTCATACATTACTGACAAAGCTTTTGGTAGCGTTGGATGTGCCAAGAGAGGTGGCAGTGGAAGATGCCTGCCGCATTGAACATGTGATCAGCCCGCAGAGTTTTGAGGCAATCAAAGAATTTGCAGCCGCGCATCTGGCAAAGATCGAGAAAGCAAACCGGACAGATGAGCCGGAAAAATAGATGGCTGTTTAAGATTCGGACAGTTATATTCTCATCATAAATTTATAATTGCAGAGGACACGGAAAAGAGACCGCACGCGTGAACGTGGCGGTCTCTTTTTTCATAGGAAATTACGTCCTATGAAACAAAAAACGCTCCGCGGGATTTGCACTCGCGTGAAGAAGCTTTTCTCAAATAAAAGCGATCAGGCGTTGAGCATCTGCACCGAAAAATCATTAAAAGTACCCAGAACCGCCAGCGTGTAGCTGTAACCGCTGCGAAGCCGGATATTTGTGTTGACGATGGCGAATCCCGGATTGGTACGGCGGTAGACGGTCAGCTGGTAGATGCCGGGGATGATGTGCATGTAGCGCGTATAATTCATGTAATCCAGATCGGATACGACCAGACGTCCGTTCAGGTAGATATCGATCGGTTCGCGGATGGAGGCGGCATTGTAGAAACGCAGGTGCGCGATCTCCGATGAGGTGGAAAAGAACGGCGAGAGAATGCCCCAGGTCCAGAGCGCGCCATTTGGAGATGGCTTCCAGTTGGAACCGCCGCAGTTTATGCAGCCACCGGTGTTCGGGCTGCCATGATTATTGGACGGCAGGCTGGGCATCACATCCCCGTATGGTCCGAAGCCCGGAGATACCTGAAGATCATCGGATGAGCTGTCCGGATATGTTAAGATAACAGGAGGCTGAGAATTAAATCCAGACTGTGCCGTATCACTGGTTCCAGCTGCTGCCGCATCCGTCTCCGGTGCCGCCGCCGGAGTCGTGTCAGCATCCCCCTCAGGCACTGCTGCTGCATCGTAGTTGTATGTTTCCATAAAAAGATACCCCTTTTCATATTGGCTATATTGCAGTATATGAAGAAGAAAAAAGGAGAGTTACTATTTGCAGGCAGGAATTTTCTGGACTGAAAATCCTGTTCGATACGGTAGAAAAGCGTATTTTGCCGATCTGGAATGCGGAGCATCGGCAAAATTCAGTTATAGTTTACATGATTTGGTGAAAGGTCAAGAATGAAGAAAATAAAAAAGAGACCCGAATCTCGAATCTCTTTCCAGTGACCTGTCCGGGAATCGAACCCGGGTTTACGCCGTGAGAGGG
>UMED01006333.1_pt1 | contig 13779 bp, 21 predicted proteins | sample 1964661 | NCBI WGS metagenome assembly UMED01 (sample SAMEA4836011, study PRJEB28245) | human gut metagenome | biome: gut microbiome; material: fecal sample | place: Denmark | collected 2008
CGCGTAAATGCTGGGAAAGCCAGGGTTTAGGCGGTTTTTTCGTAGTTTGATGGGGTAAGGACAGGAAGCCAGAAAGTAATAAAAAACCCCTGTTTTCCGGGCAAGTATCACACGAAATATCACACGAAAAAAGAGCCGGAAAAGCCTGATTCTGCAAGGATTTCAGGGCCATTGCAGAGGGCAAAATATCACACGGACAGCCAAAAGACAGCGGATAGTAATATAAAGGCCGGGAAAGCATGAGCCTCCCTGGCCTCTTTTTATCATTCTCAAAAATAAACGGCTTTACCGGCAGCCGTCCAGAAGGTCAAGCAGTATCTGCGCCCCGGCTCTGGCCCCTTGGGTATATGCCGCTTCATACCCATATAGTGACGCCTCCAGGTGTGCATCTATCAGTTGATCCAGCTCCGGCCTCTGCTCCATGGGGAGCTTATCTCTCAACGCTTGGTATTCCCTGTACGCTCTTTCCCTGGCTGTCTGATGCTCTGGGGTTTCTTCCGGCTCCTGATCGGCTGGCCTGTAATCTCCGTTGTAGATCTGCCTGATGATATTCATGCTGTCCTTACCTCCCTATCTGTCCTCTTTTGCAAAATGAAGTTTTATGAAGTGATTTCTCCTGTGCTCTGGTTTGACTGGGGAAGATTCCCCGCTCATCTCTGCAATGCCTCTCTGGCTCACGGAAAGGCTTTTTCCTGCCCTTCTGTGACCTTACATAATAATTATTGTATTGCCTCAGCCTTTGTGCTATACTGTCCACAAGGAAAGTCAGAGCACATAAAGGCGGCCTACCCTCCCATTTTTCGGAGGGGCTAACCCTCCAGACGAAAGAAAGGAGGGCTTGCCAATGTATGTTACATATTCGGATCTGATCCAGATAGGTATCTTCATTGTATCCCTTGTAGGACTGTGTTACGCAATCTTTAAGGGTAGAAAATAGCCGCCACTACTGCCAATAGTGACGGCTTATGTTATATAGTCGCTAAACTATTCGGGTAGGCCGTGTGCTTCTGGCTTTCCCTTTTTACATCTTTACTATACCACATCTTTCTGATCCATTCAAGGGTAAACCAATTTTTCTGCCCTATTGCGATATCGCAGCAAAGCAGTTCGTTCCCATTCTATTCCCCTGATCTTTCAGTAATAGTTTGAAAATATACAGTGCCCTGCGCCGATATGCGTAAAAATCATCTCTTTTTATAGGAATATATCTGCTGTGTCCCATGGCATCATACCCAATCCCTGTTGTCAATGAAATAAACAGCATTTCTGACAATCCCGGATTGCTTTCCATTACAGCATTTCTTATAAAGACTGCATTCTCTTCCCGTTTTGCCAGCTCCATAAGCACATTTTTTCCTCTTCATCAATCCCGTAATCACAAAATTTCATTTTTCTGATTCTCATATGATTATACTCCCTCTGTTACCATGCGAACGCCTACACGGTTCTTTTCGCTATTTCCGAACTTAACTACTAACTGCCCGAATTTTGTACTGTCAAGCACCAGATCAGCTTTTACAACCTGATTTCCGCCCGAAATGTTGCTTTCTGCCAAAGCTTCTTTGAGAGCCTGCTTCATGGTGGAAAGTGGGGAAACCACCTCTGTCTCGCGGTTATTGTCACCGAGGATAGCTGCAAACATGCCTGCTCTGGGAGGCACTACCGTTCCGGTGGCAAGCATAGGCATTTTGTATGGGATGGATGCGTAAGCGGATGCAGGGTAGCCATATTTCCCCAGCAGATTCATCTCAGGAATAACGGGAATTGAAATTCCCACCTTATCCATTACATTATTGACCGCCTCTATAATTTTGTTTATTCCGGATATAACCGAATTCACCATGTTTTCCACACCAGAAACAATCTTTTCTATGGTATTCTTAATTACTGTCACAATGCTATCCCATATTTCAGCTGTCTTATTTTTCACGGAATCCCACACTGTTTCTATTGCCTGTCCGATTCCTTCAAATATGGTTTCCGCATCTCCCTTTAAAGTATTCCATAGCCCCTTAACAATATCAACCGTTTTCGCCCATGCAAATTCAATCCGTCCTATAAGAACGTTTAACGTCCTTTCTATTACTGCGCCAATAACTTCCAGCCCATCGCTGATAAAATCCCCTAAAAATGTTATCAATCCTTCCACAAGGCTCATTATTGCATCAATGACACCTTCTAATATCTCCTTAATACCTTCCCATGCCTTTTCCCAATCCCCGGAAAATACACCTGTCAAAAAATCAATAATTCCGGAAAATGCCGTTATTATCCCATCCAAAACGGATGCTGCCGTATCAATCAGATTAAGCAACGCTGTTCCTATTGTTTCCAGAATCGGAGCAATCACAGGCAGTATATTAGACGATATCTGACTAAGCAGAGGCTTTAAGCTTCCATCCCATATTTCCTTAATCAAATCGGCAATCTTACCTATCAGCCCAATAATCTTATTGAAAAGAGGCAGTATTGTTCCTTCGTATACCTCCGCAAACTTATCCGCAAGTTTTTGAAGTGTCGGGGCAATATACTGATTATATCCATCCAGCAAATTCCCCAAAATTTCAGACAGCCCATTTTTGATAGATTCAAACAGCGGGGCAATATGCTCATCATACATTTTATTTAAGTTCTCAAAAGCTTCCGTCATGCCACTCGAAACAGAATCAAGAACCGTTTTTATCGGCTCCAATGTATTTGCCAGCGCTTCTTTTATCTTATCTTTGTTCTCTACAAACGGGGTGAGGATTGTATCCAGCACATCTCTGAACAGCTTTGCAGATAATTCCGTGATCCCCATAAATACATCTGCAAAAATCGATATAATGTCAGCAGTAATCTGCTTTGCCGTATCACTTCTGAACACTGAAAAGATATCTGCTACAGCTACGGCAAAATCAGCCCCTATTGTGCTGATTTCTGCTGTAATATCAAACATACTGATCAGATATCCCTTGATCCTGTCTTTGGCGCTTTCAAGATATAAAGCCATTCCCCCGGTTAGATTGTCCGCTATTGTAAGCCCGATACTGGAGAATGCTCCTGCGGTCCTGCCCAAATTGTATGAAATAGTGTTCAGCATCGTATCAAATGCAGATATAACTCCCTGATCTGTAAAAATATCCTTTAAGCTCTGTCCGATTCCTGCTATGTTTCCCTTTATGGAATCCAGAACAGGCGTGCAGTCTCCCAATCCCTGCCAGAATCCGGCGTGAAAGATATCCCCTATTTCAACTAACCTCTGTTTAATGGCATCCAGCGTTTCCACAACCTTATTTAAAAACGGGGATTCTTCCGGCTCTTCATCTGTAGATAGTGCCGGCGGCATTATTGCATTGTTTTCCGTATTTCCTGAACTTTCCTTTGCATCGCGCTGAATCTGAATCAGATTGTCGAATGGCGCCAATGATTTTTTTGCCTGTTTGCCTGCGTCCTCTACTCCGTCTGCAAATTCCTCTGCACCAGCGGCAGCCCCCTCATACCCGGTCTGTACTTCCGCCATTTCACCAGACATTTGGGCCATTCCGCTGCTTGCAGACTTACCGCCCATTACTGTCTCTGTAAAATTCTTAAATGCGGCTGTTGCCGCCGACAGCCGTTCAAGAACTACATTTACGGCCTTTATAACCGGAGTAAACAGATTGATAAAACCCTGCCCTATTGTGGCTTTTAAAGATTGTAATCTCAACTGAAAAACCCTTACCTGATTCGCCCATGAATCCGATGTTCTCACGAAGTCCCCGTTTGCTGCCGAAAGCTGTGTCTGTACAAATTGCAGCCTTAATGCAACTTTCTCCTGCTCCGTCATTTCATTTGTCGTTTTTCCAACCCCATTGGCAAGGGCATATTGATCCAGCGCTGTCTGGGTCATAACAACCCCCAGCTCCTTCAAGGTTTCCGTTTCCCCAGTAAATACGCTTTTTAATTTGGTATAAGCCTCTTCCTGAGATAAATTATAAAAAGATGCCACATCCCCAGTCAGTCCCGTCAGGGCTGTTGCCATATCATAGGCCGCCTTTTCTGAGTAGCCGAATGACTTTGCCATACTTCCAAATGTACCAACATATTGCTTTGCCATTGTCTCAGACAAACCAAATGAATCTGCTGCGCTTCTGGCGAATTCCTCGACCTGTGCACTCATTTCTGGAAATGTTACATCTACAACATTCTGTACCTCCTGCAAGTCCGATCCAAGCTCCAGGCATTCTTTCCCAAACTGCACGATCTGTTTTACTGCAAATACCGCCGCTATCGCAGAACCTACCTTCTTTGCAGCTCCTCCCAGCCTGGATATAGAATCCTGTACATCGCCGATTTTTCTTGTCATTGAGGTTTTAAGCTCGTTTACCCCAGCTTCCACACCATCTGTCTCGATATTGGTGTTGATAATAATACTTCCATCAGCCTTACTCATTCTGTCATTTTCCTATCTAATAAAAAAAGAGCCGCCAACCTGCATCCAGCAGGCTAACAGCTCCTCTCAGCTCTTAATAGGTACCTTTTTACCCATTGTCCTGATATGTAATTTTTCTGTTTACTTCAAGAACGATTATTCCGTCCTTTCTCTGTTTGACTTCTGCGGTATTCCCGCGTTCTAATATTTCCCGAATCGCCTTAAGCATACGTTCATTATCCATACTCTCATTTACTCCACCGGAAACGGATATTTTTTCCCATTCATCTCTGCTTTTTTATAAGCTCCGCTATATTTTGCTGCTCTATCCTCCATACTTTTTGCAGCTTCCTCCAAACGTTCTTTCACGGCCTCCAGCGCCGATTCTAAAAACACCTCAAATAAAAAGCGGTTATCCCTGCCGGACAAAGACAGCGGGGACTGCCTTCCAAAAGCTGCACTTGTCACATCCGCATTAAAAATATAATTCAGCTTCTGATTGATGGATTCATTAAACTCCTGCAGCCTCCTTGCATTCTCTGAAAGTTTTGAATGCTGCATTTCCGCAAGACTCCCGTCCGCTCTGACCTCAATATCCGATATACTGGAGCTCTCTTCCTTCAATTCCTTCATGCTTTTTTCAAAACGTGCCAAGATGTTCACATCCTTGGGATTAATGCGAATAACCCGCTGTGGATCGCCATTGATTGTAAATTCTTCAAACCCATCATCAAAACGAATATCAGCCATTTCCGCATCCCTCCCTCTCGTTTTCCTGTTCCCTGCAAGCCATGCTTTCACACATAGAAGCCAATCCCAAACGCATAATTTCTACCTGATGCTCTGCCTTCTCTAAAGCATTCTCTGATAACTTTGCGCACCCACATACACAGTCCTTAATTATTGATATCTCTCTGCTCATTTTTCATTTCTCCAATCTTCTCATAAATTGCCGCCAATTCACACACAATTACAAACAGCAAAATTCCTATTATTATCACTGTCGCCCCCCTAATCTACATTCGGGCGTATTGGAAGCGCCTGAACACTTGTTACAACCTTCTCCGCCGCCTCATTAAACGCCTGCTCATAAGTCGGGGACATACCCTTATCGCGAATGACTTTTGTGGCAAACTCCCGCAGATTATCAAAATATTCCATCTCTGTCTTTCTGCCATGGTTAATATAATATTCAAGGGTCGAAATCAGATCGGAGCGCAGCCCATTTTTTTTAGCATACTGTATCAGTATACGGAGCATAGTAGGATTATCTGTATATCTGGCAGCCAAACGGTCAAATTCCTCTTTTTTAAACGGGAATCCAATATTCAACAGCTTCATTGTCATATCATCAATCCGGCTTCCGTTAGGATCATAAAAATCATTCAGATGCTCCTGTAACTGCTCCCTCACATTGTCAAATGCCTTACCCGCTTCGGATTCCAAATCTGCAATACCCTTCTTAAAATTCTCTTCCTCCTGTAGGTACTCTGCTTTCCAGGATGCCTTGGAAACCTCGCTTGCGTCCCTATCATTACATACCTTTTCCCATTTAGACCGGGCATTCTCCACTGTGCTGCGGATTTTCTCAGCCCTGGGCCTCATATCTGCCTCTATCTTCTGTACATCCCGCATATATTCAGAAAAATCCTTGTGTATCATCGTTTTGTACTCCTTTCTGCCGTCCCTTGAAGAATAATATTCCCTAATTTCTGCTTTTACCTGTTCTGTAATCTCCTTACATCGGTTTTGAATCTCCGGATATTCTTCCAGATCCCTAGAATTTGCATAAATAATTACCGTTTCAAGCGGCAGGTTTTTAAATTCCTGTGTAATATCATATCTCCTTGCCGTGAATGTTTGGTACAGTTCATCGTCAACCGTAACCCCCGCCAGCATCCTGCTCATAAAATAAGCTCTCCTTTTTCATTGAATCTTGGTAAATTGTTAATAATAGCTGCCTCTGCTCCACACCCGTGCATATAATCCTTTAAGTCTGCAACGGGTTCTCCGTCAATATAATATTGACCGTTATAAAACCGTGGAAAAACAATAAATTTCCGACGTTTCCTCTCCTGTTCCTCTTCCAGTTTTTCTATTTTCTGCCTTAAATTCATTCTGCATAGCACCCCCTAAGTCCGTCAATTATTTCTCTTGACTCTGCTTTTCTAATGCCTCTACCCGTTCTGCCAGATCTGCCGTTTCTGTCCAGGACTTACACTGTGACATCATAATCTGAATTGCATTCACTCTTATTTGGGGAGAAATGCTGTCATCTGTGATAATGCGGTTCAATACGTTCACGCAGTCCGTCAATGACTGCTGCATCTTCTGGACGCTTCTTCGGATAACCTGAACCCTGCGCTGATTTAAAATATCCTGAAATTGCGGATCATCCCGGTACCGCGTCACAGTATTCCGGCTTAAGCCTGTTGCACGCATAATATCGGAGATCTTATCATGTTCCAGAAAGGCCGCTATCATACTCTCTGTAAAAACCCGTTTTCTTGCCACTCAATCAACCTGCCTTATCTCTCCGATTGCCCTCAATATTTCCTCTCTGCGTTTTTCCGGGAGTTCATGCCGCATCATTCGGTAAAATGTACTTTCAGCCACATTGAGCGCATCTGCAAGCTGCCAGCAATAAATACCTGACCGCTTCATTTCCTGACGAATTTTTTCATTGCACATGATTTTCCTCCTTCAACTTTTGCCACTACTACTATTTTACTACCTTTTCAGTAATCATCCATCCCCACATTTTCAGAGAAAACAGAGCCAGATTCACACTGTTTTAATTATTTTCACTTATACAGCCAGAATCCGGCCCCGTAATATCCGTGCTACGTCTATCAGCCGCTATTTAATAATATCTTTCAGCGCTCCTGATCCCAGGAGATAGCCAAAATAAAATTCATACATATTACCATAATTTGTCAGTCTGTTTGGAGTGGGTCTGTTGAGGTCATATCCCTGTTTCCATATTTCATGGGCAAGAAATTCGTCATATTTCACTATCGGATTTTCGTTGTTTATTTCCTTTTCAATCAAAGGGATAATCTTTCCAGCGGTTTCCGCTGCCCGCTTCTTCTCTTTCTGCTCCATACGCCACGCATGGGCCTCTGTTAATGCCATGTATACATAATGTCCATATTTTTTGTACACATAATCAAGGATTTCTCCTGTTGGGGATTCATCATCACACACCCAATATTCAGGAAACGTAATTATCTTTACAAATCCGTCAATATCCCTCTGCGGAACCTCTTTATTGACGAACAGAATTTCTTTCCTGTCATCTACCATCACGATAAATTCACTTAATTCCACATGGTAGCGATATTCTAAATAAAATACATACTCTGATGGAAGTTCTTCCGGTGATATTCTTTTTATATACATTTTTTTCATCCTTTCTCTGATCCAGTTAATAAGGCATCTCCAATGGGGCCTCATACTTAATTGTTTCTGCCTGTGTTGCTTGTCCTTTCTGACTGCTCGCTGTTGGTTTTTGTTACTCTTCTCATTCCAGAAACTCTCATAACCTGTTCCTGCAGGGCATATGCAACTTTCTTACGCTCCTCAGGGGTAAGGGAATCCATAGGAACGTCATTCCCCGTGTTGCCTATATCAATGTAATTTGTAAAGCCGTATTCCTTCACCATAATCACCTCCTTCCTAAATTTTATGCGTTGTAGGTTGTTTTTGCGGATTGCCAGAAGGACCTCGGATGTTACCCAGCGTTTAAAGCGTTTAGCTGATTCCAGTTTGCTTCCAAAGATTAAAGTATAAAGGCCGGATTCGTTAATGATATACATTTGTCTGTTCTGACCTGAGTCGGCAAAACACCGAGTCAGCTTATTCTCATCGCTGACATGGTTCGGGACTGCATTTCTTGCATTTGCCTAACGCTTCTGCAACATCCTTGCCAACGAAATAAATTTCTCCATCAACCTCAATTTCAAAGCTATATCGTCCATTTATAAAGCCTTGTTTTATCCTCTGCCCGACAGCCACAGCGGATTGATAACCGCAGCCATACAGGCGGCAATATAGGCCATCAGAAACGCTAGCAGGCCATCAGCCTGAAATACCATTGCTGTTACCAGGAAAGCCACTGTTCCGGCCCCGGCAGAGGCCAACAGCGTGTTGATAAATAATCCTGCTTTTTCTCTGGTTCTTTTCTTCTCGTTTCTGATCCGTGAAATCCGATCCATAATATCCTCCTTCTCCCCCTCCTGCATCAGTGGGGGCTTTATCCATTCTGCAATATGCTCTGTATAAAGTTCCGGTTTTCTTCCTCTGCCGTTTTGGCCCTTATGCTTTCCTCCGGGAAATGCAGAGGGATACAGAGCCGGTTTAACCGGTCTGAAATCCTTGTATCGCATTTCAACTCCGAAATTGGAAGATTAGAGGTCACAATCAGCAGTTTCCCGTGATTCATACGATAATCAATCAGCCGGAATAGTTCCTGATCCTGCCACTCTCCCCCTTTTTCACTCCCAAAATCATCCAGCACCAAAAGGTCGCAGTTCATATAGGCGTATAAGCCATCCTGCTGCCATGGCTCCCTTTTGTACGCTTCGGATACTCTGGAAAGGTACTCCGGGGAAGAAATGAACTTTACACGCCGTTTGTATTTCACCTGTACAGAGGATGAAAGGCAGCAGGCCAGAAGCGTTTTCCCACTCCCCCTCGTTTGGCTCCAAAGGTACAACCCCTTATTTCTCTGTTCCCAGCGTTCAAACTGTTTCCAGAAGCTGGAGGTTACTTTTTCAAAGTTCGGGTTAATGGCTTTATACCGCCCGAAATCAAAATGCCTCATATCTGCCTCAGAAAATACAGCCGGGATTCCCGTTGCATCATCCTGACAATGCCCTTTGCATACCGGGCACGGATCACCGATCTCTACCGGCGTTTTAGGATCGTACTCCGGTACGATTGCCGACCGGATAACATAGCCTGTATCATTGCAGAGGCGGCAGTTATATGTATGAATCAATGTATCCCTGTTTGTTTTCTCCACTGCGTACTCCTGTCTGCTGGCCGTTTGTGCCTCTGCCCTGGTTCTGGCTCCGATCCAGCCATGAGTTAATAAACTTTGTAACGCCCCTTCGGGTTTTCCTCTTTGTGGGGTTGGCATCACACCAGGCAATTATCTTTTTCAGTTCCTGATCTATGTTTACAGCCGGATAAGCCTGTTTCCATAGCGGTATTTTATCCTCTGGAACGTCATAATAAGTGCCATCTGCTAACGGAATCATAATTCCGGTTCCGCTCGGAGCAGATTTTTCCGGCTCTGAGCAAATAGTATTTATATTATTATTATTTGTATTGTTATTATTTATAGTATTATTATTACTACCCACATTTTCTACACTTAGGTTTTCTACACTTTCATTTTCTACGGGTTGAAAATGGATATTTGGAGTTAAGACATAAAGGTTATTTGACCTTTTTCCGTTTTTTCTACATATTTGCTTTTCTACAATTCCTGCACCTATCAAAAGATTCATGTGAGTATAAAAACGTCTTTCGCTGATTTGTAATGAATTACAGATAAATTCTACACTTGGGTAAGCTGTTCCGCCTGTTCCAGCATAACTACACAACATACCATAAATAGCCTTTGCTTCAATGGTGAGGTTGTCCATCAAATAAACATCCTGATAAGTCAAACCCCATCCCCCTTTCTTTTCTTTCATTCATTGCATGATTTCCTTTCTGATTTGAATACACTACCTCTGCAAATCCCGGCCACGTAAGCTCATAGCCATAAATTCGCAGAAAAAACCATTTATCAAGTCTCATATCTGGCCCAATGCTCTGCAACAGTTCTTCACGGCTTGCCATCAGTATTTCCCCTTTGCTTCTTTAAGCATTGACTGCACTTTAAGAATCAAAGCGCCGTTTACGCTGCTGGGATTCCGGCGCATATTGCCGACCGTCCGGGCCGTAACTCCTAAACGCTTCCCCAGTTCTTCATCTGTCCAACCTTTGTACTCTTTCAATGCGTACAGATCCACTTTAAACTCTATCGCCCACGCTGGCATTTTCATGTAATCACTCCTTTCCGGCGTATTCTGCCTGAGTTATATTTTAAATTCTTTATCTATCAGACCGACCAGAACGGCCAGCCCTTACCCGATCGGGAACCGACACAGAGTTGCACCGGTACGATGAAGGGATGTTTCTTCCCCTCATCCATGCGCCCCAGCCCGGAGCTTATTCCGTTTCTAAAATCTCAGTCACATCAACCCCAAGGGCCTTGGCAACCCTACCGATGGTTCCTGGCCTAACATTTCGACCAGAAATAACTCCATTAAGTGTGGGTCGAGGAATTCCTGCCTTTTTTTGCAAGTCCTCAGTGTTCATACATACTTGTGCCATTGCAATTTCTAGTTTTCTTCTGTCTGCTCTCATCATTTCACCTCTCATTCTCAGTAGAGTTATTACACTCTGTTTTATTGCATTTTAAACGATAGTTTTGACTCTGTCAAGAACAAAAATAAATAGTTTTGACTCTGTTAAAACCTTTCGGATTATGTTATACTGAATTTATTTAATAAATTGTAAGTAAGAGGTTCTTATATGAGTATAGGAGAAAATATCCGATATTTAAGAAAACAAGCCAAACTCACACAAAAGCAACTAGCTCAAATGGTAGGGGTTAATGAAGTTACTATTAGAAGTTATGAAAGAGGAAAGTACGAGCCTAAAACAGATGTATTGTACCGTCTAGTAAAAGTTCTTGATTGTAACATCAACGAACTTTTAGATAAACCAATTATCCCTCCTGACTTTTTGATGGATAATTTTGAAAAACTTGAAGGTACAGAAGGTATAATGATTAAAAAAAATTTTCCATCAGAAGAAAAAGAAGAAATCAAAAAATTATTTTTAAAGCCTACTCAGGAAATTGACAAATCTGTGCCCAAACTATCATCTAAACCACTCGTACAAAAACAAGATATACCAAACAAATATCTTAATGCCTCAAAAGTCAACAAAGGATCTACACATACAATAGCCACAAACTCTAATTTCACTGGTGATTTAATAATAAAAGAAGAGGATGAAAATTTCAAAAAGCGCCTAATTGAAGCACTTGCAAAAATGAATGAAGATGAGTTGAAAGTTCTTGAAAAGTTAGTTACACAATTAAGCAAAAAACAGCCAGAGGAAAATCCTTAGAGCCATAACATCCTAGTGAACCGATATGCTAATCCAAGAATTTCGATATTACAAAAATTTCAAAAATAAATAAAAGGGGGAGAAAATGAGTATTAAAGGCAAATCGCAGGAACTCTTTATTGGGAAAACAGAAATAAATATACGAGATTATCAATGGACATACAAATTGAAGAAGTTCCGTTATGAAGATATTTCCCGTATAGAATACTGCTTCCGTACTATGACAGAAGGGGGATACATGGACTTTCATGACAAGTATGGGCATTTTGAACGTTTTTTCTTTCCTCAGAAATCCAATGCCACTATACAACGGGCTGTTGATTTTATATCTGAGCATTATCCAGATCTTCCCGTAGAAATGCATGATTTGTCAGAAGACCCGTTTTACTCTAAAAATGTTTTTATCGGGGTAGTATCATTGCTTATTTTCTGGCCCGCTGGTTTAGCGTTATACTGGTGTACTGGAAAAAGAACACTAATGGAACGAATAGTTTTTACTAGTGTAATTCTTCTGATACACTTTTTTGCTTTTTGTATCGCCTATTTAAATGCCACTATACAGATTCAAAACGCATTCGACGAAGCTCGCTATTTTATCGATCAAATCAGAACATTAAATTAAAAACTGCCCCTGCGCCAACAGGAACGGTTCAAACAAAGAAAGGACGGTACTTCATGCCATTACCCAAAGAACAGTACACCTCAAAAGACTATTGGGCTCTGCCGGAAGGTTCACGGGCTGAGCTGATTGATGGACAGCTTTACAGCATGGCCCCACCCAGCCGAATCCATCAGGAAATCACATTCCAGTTAGCTCGTAAACTAGCGGATTATATTGATTCAAAAGAAGGAAACTGCAAAGTATATCCCGCCCCCTTTGCTGTAAATCTGGATGCTGATAATAAAAATTGGGTGGAACCGGATATTTCTGTTATCTGTGATCCTGATAAGCTGACTGACCGAGGGTGTTCCGGTGCTCCTGACTTTATTGTTGAGGTAGTATCTCCCAGCAGCCGCCGCATGGATTACGCCCATAAAGTTTCCCTTTATCTGGATGCCGGGGTCCGTGAATACTGGATTATAGATCCCTTAAAAAAATATACTACTGTATACCTCAATGAGCAGGACCCGGCAGAGTTTGCCCCCATTATCTTCCCGTTTGAAAGCAGTATAAAGGTCGGGATCTTCTCCGATCTATCTATCAATATCAGTCAGCTGCTGTGATTGTTGCGACGTCGCAACACCATGGAGTAACAAAACGTTACCCCGTCGAGAAGATCTACACCCTTTCGCAAATGCGGCGCCACTGAATAACAAAACGTTATTGAGCTGTCGTGAAACGCGACACCTTTTTTTGCTGAGGTTGCCATATGCCCCTACCATTTTGGTACTTGAGGCTGCCAGAACGAAACGTTATAGCCCTGTTCTCCTCCAAGGGTAGGACATTTGTGGGACACCCTTTAGAAAACGAACCAACTCAATTTTGAGCGGGTTGATTCTGAGGGGCAGAGGCCTAAAAGTGGCAGCTGAATTTTCAGCCGAGCGCAATTTTGCGTCCAAGTGCGAAACCTTACCACCAGTAGCAGGTTGAGCGAATCGTTCACCCAGTCGAATCCAGAAATGGACAGAGCTCTATACCTGTACCCCAAAACAAGGGACAGGTATTGCAGATCCCGGAAGTTGGTTCAACCAACCTCCCAAAGGGTATACGGTATTTTACCGCATACTTTAAAGTCGGTATTCCAGACCTTAGACTTTCGGATGGACTAATAGTAACAGCTCAGCTGTCAATACTGTTGACACCCCAAGAGGGTCCAAGATCTGGACACCCGACACATTGACAATATAATATACTTAACCAGGGAGCTGCTGGGGCGTTATGTCAGCCGCCGGACGTTTTTACAGAAGGAGGCTGGTGCTGATGGTTACATACTCCGATTTATTTCAGTTTGTAATTATGCTTTGCGCTGTTATAACTCTTGTGATCTACCTTACACGCAAAAAATAGCGCCCTCGTCCTGGTAAGATAAGGCGCTATTTTTCATAACTCTTTATTTTGCCGGCGGTCAGGTGTACGCTGACCAGCAGCTCTCTTGTTAAGTATATTATATGCTAATCATACTTATTTGTCAATTTTGTTCTTCCTTCCGATAGTGTAACTTTACCTGGGGATTCATCTAAACAGACCTTAC
>UMED01005167.1_pt1 | contig 13741 bp, 23 predicted proteins | sample 1964661 | NCBI WGS metagenome assembly UMED01 (sample SAMEA4836011, study PRJEB28245) | human gut metagenome | biome: gut microbiome; material: fecal sample | place: Denmark | collected 2008
CTTCATCCTTCAGCTTAAGTACATTTCCGCTCTGATAAAATACAGCCCCTGCCGGAGTCACCTGCATACATTCGATATAACCTTCTGCTTCAGCTTCTTTGTTGCCATATCTACCATGGACTGTTACTTTATGCTTTCGGAGATATGTTTTCCGGGGATTAGGTCTTTCTTATCCATGCTCACACCTCCCTGTTGTCCTGCCACTTTTTCTGAATCAGTGCAGCTGGTTCTTCATATCCTGCGTCCAGAAGTGTTTTCACTGCCAGGTCTACGGAAATATATCTGTTCTTGCTGTCTGCTTCCCTTAGATTGCTTTCCATTTCCTCCCAGGCGGATTCAACACCACACTGTTCCTCTAATTCCTTCATCATGTCAGAGACCTTCACATAGCGGTTTGCATATGCATCCCAGCTATCACAAACCATCGTGTGCCTCAGCATCCGCTCAATATACTGTTTCAGACGTTTCCCTCTCCATCCATAGTCCTCGTATAACGTCCATAGAGCTAATGTTCTGATTGTGTCTGATAACCTGTGCAGTAGCACCAAATACATGCTTTTAAGATGTTCTTCCGGGACTACAACGGATATTCCACAAACACCCCGACACCTCAAATCTCTTTCCAGACCATCTACGCCTTTATCTTTCACTACCCGGAGCGCATAAGCTGCACCCTCATTTCTCCATTGTTCTTCTTTTCTGTTCAATCTCTGTTTCCTCCATCCATCTTGCAAACAATCTCTTCAATCAGATTCTTAAATCTCCCGTACATCCTGTAAAACTGTTTATCCCAGGAGAATGGCCCGCACTCCGGACACGTCACTTGGAATATGGACCTTGGTACCATCCAGACCAGACGGAAATTATCCTGCCCCCAGTCCACAAAGAGATTAATTCCACCTTCATCCATAGCCTGGAATTCTCTATCTCCCAGGATTGCCCAGATTCGGAATCCTCTTTCCCGTATAAGCTGCTCAGCTTCCTGTCTTGTCATGTTTTTGTCCTTTCCTCATACAGCAGACACGCTTTCCTGTCACATCCCTTAACTTCGCTATCACGCTTGCAGATGCCGGAACCCATGCCATGTTTCTGCTCAATGCGCTCATTGTATTGCCAGCAGGCGCACATGCTGCAATGTCTATCTGTTTTTCCTGTCATATATCAATTCCCACCATAGCCTTCAATATCCTGTCCGTCTGCTCCCGGATATATCCAAGAGCCTGTGCAAGCTCCATATTATTTTCTTTGATGTGGTTATGTACAATTTCTTTCTTAACCAGCTCCAATACTTCTTTGATCGTTCCAACATATCCAAGGGTGATGTATGTCTGTTCACCTGTCTTTGGATTCTGTTTTCCTATATCTCTTAAAACGCTGTACCCATAATTGTTCGTCTGTGCATAGTAATTATCTATCACATGCAGCATTCTGCTCACTCCTTCCCTTCGGTACACACCGCCTATGTATCCAGATGTCTGTTTTTCTCTTGGTTCTGACATATTCGTAGTCCTCACCCTCAATGGTCTTTCCACAGAGATAACAAATACGTACTATATGTTCTTCTTTTTTTTGATTAGCTTTGCTTTTCAATTCTCTCCAACTCCTTTGTTACTGCCAGCACCAGATTTCGAAACAATTCTGAATACTCATGCTTACTGTCAAGTGCTTTTACATCTTCGGCGTACAACTTCCAGAATGATTCGCTGTGATCTGGTGAGGAGTATTTTTTAAATAATCTCCATAAGTCTGCGAATAGCTCGTAATATTTTTTAATATCCATCTAATTCCCTCGTTTCGTAACTTTTAGTAACGTTTTTGCAACACGAAAACCTAGTATTTATGCGGTGTTTACTGTTTGTTACGTTTGTTACGGTGTTACGGTTAGTTTCTATATAGGAAAAATTTTTTTATTTTATTTCTAACCCATGTAAGAAATAGAAAAAAATAAAATTAAAAATACCTATATAGGGAATCGTCTGTAACACTGTAACGTCCGTAACATTTACGAAAACGGTAACATTTCTTGTTCACTATTTTCTAACGTCATAAAGCCATCACTATCAGTTTTTAGATTATTTTCAGTTTCTTGCTTTAAATACACACATCTATGTATTTTATCTCCTATTCTCTTATTTTTTGTAACTTCGCCCTTGTTGGTCTTAATTAGACCTTCTTTATCTGCCCAAGATAAAAAGGATTTCCTGGAGAAACCACCTGACTTACACAAATCAGTAAACGCCTGATTGTAAAAAACGATATACTCATTCTCAAAAACACCCCATTTTTCGCAATTCGTGGCAATATCAAATCTCTGTCCATTCATAGCTACTTTGTCCAGAATAAATTGATAGCACCTTTCGTTGTCAGACAGCGCAGAGCGGTCAATAAGCACTTGTTTGCCTTCTTCTATAGAAATATACTGCCCGTCCTTAAAAATCTGTTCTGTGGCTATTTTATCGGCTGTCAAGATAATGGATAATGACATTGCTTGCTTTTGCATTTTGTCTGAATCAAATAACTGCTTCTGAAATTCTTTTTGAATTTTTTTGATTTCCTCTATGTCCATTTCTTTAACGATTTCAACAAAGCGTTTGCCAGCAAATCCATAGTTCTTTTTTACAATCTCTACTGTCTCCTGAGGGTCTTTGTAAATTTTTTCTCCGCATTCAACCTCCAATATCCTGTTGATTGCACCGCCCTGATTCACATAACTATTCAAAGGCCGTTCCCCGTTTACAATGATGCAATTTCTCCACCGGTTCTCCCGGTTTATGCCAAGTTCTTTGTTTGAACGGCTCTTTCCTTTTCCAGAGCAGAGATCATATACAACGCCCTCAAAGTTATCCCGGATTCTAGAAGAAGTCTTACTGGTATCATCCAAAATCATAGGAAGATTATTTAACATATCCGCTTTTGCTTCCAGGGCAACATCTGTTGTCTTGAAGTCCCCGATATATCTGCTTTCTCCCGGGTCTGCCCAGACTGATGTTGCAACCATGAGCGATACTGTTTTACCGCCCTCGGTCTCGCCCCACAGGTCTACGAAAAATGGAAGCCCACCAAGCAGCCCAACCAATACACTTGCGAAAGACGCAGCCAACATAAATTTGACTTCTGCACGACCTGTCTTTCTTAGTTCTGTCATATGTTTTAGCCAGATTGTTTCCGAACCTCTTTCCTGAACAGAATCAAACAAATCTCGAAACCTTCCGTCTCCATCAAACACAATATTTGTATCGTAGGGAATAAAATCTCCCTTTACCCATCCTAGTTTTGAAGTTGAATGTTGCACCTTAATTTCGTTGTCATTTAAGTTTTCTACGTCTGAAAGGTATCGTACCAATGACTTTGCGTTTTCAGATGTAACGGCCACGCCCCTGGAGGATAATGCGACAATTTTACTGGCCGACGTAATCAGTGTTTTTGGTACGATAATCTCTTCCCAGCGGCCAGACCTCTTGAACGCTATTTTTATTTGTTCTTCTCCGGTCTCAAGATTCTTAAATCTTTCAACCGGAAGAATTGGATGGTAACAGGCAAGCAGATCAGGAGCCATAGGGTTTGGGTTGTATTGATAAATTCCATCATCTGAAGCTATCCAGGTTTTGCACTTCATATTGTCATACGGTCCGGAAAAATTCGTCCAGTTATCCAAAAGGCTGATATCATTGCTTACGGTTTGTTTTTTCATATCTCTTTCTACTCTCTTGTAAGCAGCCACTAAATCCTTAAATTCCGTCTTTACTTTCAGTTCTGCTGCACGAAGTCCGAGAGAGGCTAACAATTCCGCTTTGTATAACTCGTCTTCCTGGTCAAAAACTTCGGTCAGAATTTCTTTTGACAGAATCGTTTCTCTAGTTAGTTGATTTAACGGAACCACATTACCACCTACTTTCCAGTCCGTTTAAAATCGAATGTCTGTATAATTCTTTCTGCAACAGGTTGTAGCAATCGCACCAGACATTACTTAGAGGCTCTGATTTATTCAGAAAATCTTGCAGAAGGCTTATTTTCGCAATATTAAGAGATTTTATATCCTCTTCTCTTTGCTTCTCTTTTTCCCTCATCTGCATTTTTTTTTGAGACTGGTAAATTGCGAGCCTTGATGAGAACGTTGGTTTCTGATAAGTTCCACCCAAAAACTCGAAAGCTGTCTTGAAATCGCAGCGTTCCATTCTCATAACAAAATCAAAAATATCCCCAGATGCTCCGCATCCAAAACAATAAAAGCTGTCTTTGTAGATTTTTAAGGAAGCTGTGTGATCTCCGTAATGGAAAGGGCATGAAACAAACCCTGCTCTGTTTGGAAATAATCCGTATTTTCCTATCACATCTTTCATGCTATATGTATTTTTCAGTTCCTCTTTAGTCATAGCAGCCACTCAATAGCTCTACTATCCTTTCCCCTGTCTCTTTTTTTTCACAAAATTCAAATCTCACATTGTATCTATCCCGGATAGTGCAAAGAGATTTGTACAGCTGCTCTCCATCAACTGCTTTATCGGATACCACATATTTTTCTCTTTTGCCATTCACAACTCTCCACCGAACTTCATGCTTTCTTGGGTTTTTCCAGAAATAAACATCTTCCAGACAAGAAATGTCTTTTCCATGTTCTACAAGGATAATTAATTGAATTCCTGCATCTATTGCCCTTAATAACTCCTTTTTGAATCTCTCATGCTGTTGACAGACATTTCCGCACAGCTCTTGGAGATTTTGTTTTCGGTCAATGATGAGCCGGGGGTTGTCCAGGGACATATAGTCACCCACATACAATTTCGAAGAGATACTTTGAATACCATGCTTTTCAAATTCCGACAATATTCGCTTAATTGCATGCTGTTTTTCTCTCGTATCTATCATTATCTGCACTCTGATTCCTCCTCGTGTTCTGGAGCTGTATATTCATGCTAACTATCCTGCAATTTGATGGTTCATAATTCCCAAACGGATTGATTCTGTCTATAGTACAAGCCCCACGTTCTGCTCTATCATCGTATCCATTTTCCATCATCCATTCTTTAAACACCTCAAAAGATTCGTCCCATTCCTTGCAGACACTTACACCTTTTGCCCCATAAAATTTATATTCTTTTGCATTTGGGTTTTTACAACGCTTTTTCATCTGCTTCCATACTTCATTTAAACGACTATGAGATTCACCGTGTTTATAATTAAGAGATTTTGTGAGTTCCACATGCAAACATCCGCAACTTTTAGTGTTTCCTGATTTTAAAGCAGATAGATTCACGTCGATTTCATTTCCACAAATACATTTACAATGCCAAATCGACAATCTTCCTCCAGAAGGGTAGATTTTTGTACCTACCCTATATAAAGCTGTAAGCCTACCAAATGTTTGTCCTGTAATATCAGTTACGTTTGACATAACATGTTCCTCTTAGCTAAATGGCAGCTCTTCATCAATTCCATCCGGGATGTTCATGAATCCGTCTCCTGCTGATGTTGCACTTGGGTGATATCCATTCTTGTAGTTTTTGTATGCCTGAGTCTCTTGGATATCTGGAACCTGAACATCCTTTACCTTGTCCACAGATACAAACCAGCGGAGAACTCTTTTTTCTCTTTCTTTGTTTTCATAATAATCCAACTGGGGACCGAACACGCCGCCTACTGCCTTATTCTTAAACTGCTGTCCAAAGTTTTCACCCCACTGCACCTGCATTTTATTGGAATGTTCCACGCAGGTAATAAAGGTTTTAAAGGACCGGCTGCAGTTTCCTTCGCTGTCTTCTGTTAAGATATACTGTGTTGCCTGGTTTGGCCATTTCTTCTCCGGGCGGATGTCATTCTTAAAAGATTCCATAAAGTATCCTGGCTGTTTATCATTTGCTGCAAAATCAAAGGATACCCTAATCATGTCTTTTCCGCTTTTTGATTTCATTTCCACCACATCTTTAATTGTGAGGTAATGACCTCCTAACTCTACTGGCGTGAATTCTCCTGATGCCTGTGTGTTTTCGTAATTATTCGGTTTTTTCATACTTAAAATTCCTCCAATGCTTTGATTACTGTTACAATATCGTTGTCAATTTCAAATTCTTCAAATGCTCCCATAGGAGTTTTTGCAGTGCTGTTGTTTGCTTGAGTTTCAAATTTATATTTCCCATCCACGCATTTGCTGAGAAGGACCGTTGTAAATTTACTTTCCAGGACAATCTTGTCCAGCTTTTTCCCAGAAGTTTTGATTCTGGTAAACATATAGCCATTTTCATCATGGTCTGTCTGGGTATGGGCTGTAAATATAATGGTCAAATCATTACGATATTCATATGCTTCATTTACTAAATCCCAGACACAGGCAGCCAGATCTACCCATTTATCATAGCCTTTTTCTTTGCTCCTTCTCATTTCATCGGAGACCATAAGGCCATTGATGGTATCAATCACTACGACTTTGATATGTTTCCATTTCTCGACTTTATCCACTTTTTGTAAGGTCTGCTGAACAACCTGGGCAAAATCTGTTTTGATGTAATTCTGATTTTCTGAATTGTACTGTGATCTCCATCCTTTCCAGGAAAGTCCCTTTTTATCGCAGTCAATATATAAGGTTGTTTTGGGGTCTAAATTTCTCATGCTGGTTGTTTTTCCTGAACCGGATTCTCCGGCAACACAAACTACTTTACTCATTAATTTTCCTCCTTATCGTAGACAACTCTTTTTGATGCTTCTAAAATTAAAATACTGGCCAATTCCTTAATAGACAGAGTAGATTCATTATAAATTTCTACCAGAGCATTGTAGGCTTCAGGGGATACACGAATCACTTCTTGTTTGTCCGTCATGCTTTTCTGTCTCGCTGGAATATGTACTTTCCAATCATGTTCGCTCATGTTCCTTCTCCTTATCTGATCTGAATATTCTGACTCTCTACCAACTGCACACCCTGGAGCTGCACTCCATCTTTCAATGCCTTTTTGATTTTTGTCTTGTCCGGCTCAGGTTCTTTGAATTTCAGATAATCATCATCCAACTTGGTAATGTCCGAAACATCTACCCTCTCAGATTTCCGGTAAGAAATATTGACTTTTGATGTCTTGAATTTCTCCCCTGCCAGGAATCCGCTCAGATATTCCTTTAAGCTCTCCGCTTTGTTCTCGCAAACCTTCTGCCTATTAGCAAGGTTGTCTTTCTCTTCTTTAATCATCTTTGCTTCTGCCAGAAGATTTTTAATCCACAAAGCAATATTTTCTACTTTTGTATCTCGCTCCATGCTGAGATTAGCTAACGCCTCTTCGTCAATAATTTCTCCTGTTTCTAAATCTACGCAATTAAGAATCTGTTCTTCAATTTCGTATAAACTTGCCATATTATTTTTCCTCCTCTTTCACAACTCCACATACAGCCAAGACGGCATCTCCATCCAGCACTTCTTTTTGCAGAGCCATATTTTTTATAGCTTCCAGCTGTGCAGATTTTCTAATCAGTGCATCATAGCTGTACTTACTAAGTGTAATAACCTCCGTCTCTCCATCTTCATCAAATGGAAGTTTTACATTTTCTACATTAATCATCTTGACATCCTCCCTATCTACACCTTACAATAAAGGTGTATTTTGTGTTTTAGTCCGCTGTTGGTTCCTAGGCCTGGCGGACTTTTTTAGTTACTTCCTTGCACTTATCTAGCAGCGTATAGACCAGCCAAAAGATTGTTCCAGCTCCGAATATCTGTGCCGGCATAGACATTCCATCTGGTACTTCCAGAACGGTATTAAATAATATGACTGTCCAGAACAGTGCGTCTTTGATTGTTTGTTTATGCATCTTTCTCACCTCACAATCTTTAGTCTTTCTTCCTCAGGAATCCCTAAACCATCCATGATTTTCCACAATTCTCCCAATGTTGCTGTCTCTGGCATGTGGATACGCTTGTGCAGTGTGCTATATTTCATGCCGATTTTCTTTGCAAGGGCTTTCTGGTCTGTGTTCTGCTTTATAATTGCGGTCTTGAAAACCTGTGTAACACCGGCTTCTCTGGCTTGTGTTTCGTTTAGATATACTACTGGCATACTGCCACCTCCCTTCTTGTGTTTTTCTGGTTATCTTCCCACTTCTTCTGCTATAATATCTTTGCGGACTGCAAATTGCCTCATGGAAGGAGGTGATTGGTATAAGGTTTTATAGGATGGTAAAGTCCAATACATTGGCTCGCAAATATCAGTGCATTGGATATAAAGTCGTGGCATTTTCTTACTGGGAAAATATGCCTGATTCTATGACTATTCACCTTGAGAAAGTGATTTAGTCCTGTAACTATTAATATATGTTCCAATGCAGTCCGCTTTTGTTTTCATAACACCATCTTCCTCACCCCGCTTTCTACTCTAGGAAATACTCAATCGTTACGTTGAAGTAATCGGCCACTTTTTTCAATTTTTCTATTGATGGAGAACATTTTCCCCAGTTGCGTATTGTCGCATTTCCAAATCCAAGTTTTTTTTCAAGCGTCCCAATGGAAATGCTATTATCCCTAGCAAGTTTCTCAATTTTTTTTAAAATCATGGTTTCCTCCTTCTATAAAATTATGCTGTATTGAAAATTTTCTATTTCCATGCTATTATTTTCCCATGCCCATAAGGCAATGAAAGGAGATGGTCTTTTGACCGAATTTTTGAAATTGCCTGCTCCCTTAATATGAGGTCGCCCACCGTGACCCCAAGACACGTAAAACTGGGTTAAGGTAGGTTACTGGTATAGCGTTATCCGTGGCGTGCACCACGTTTAAACATGCTTCAGTCGGTATCTGATATAACTACCGCACTATACTAAGTCCTCCTCATAATGCGTCAGCAATTAGGCATTTTGCAGAACCAAAACTGCGAAAGTGACAAAGTATTTTATAGAAGCACTTGGCGCTATCGAGTGTGGCGAAAGCCTGCAAAGTACATAGGGTAAACAAATTTGGCAAGAAACTGTAAGGAATAGCGCTCCTTGCAGTTTTTTTGTTTTCAATACAGCAAATATTGTAGAGCGAAAATATTCTATCTCTATTGACTTTATATAGAAAATATTCTATAATCAGAATAACCACAAACGACGTAGAATTTTTTCATATCTATCCAGCGAATTTTGTAGAACATTTTCTACCCTATAGCTGTATTATAACGATTATTTTCTACGTTGTCAATGCTTTATGTAGATTTTTTTCTATTTCAGAAAGGGAGAATTATGACGACGTATGATGTAATTTCGGAATTATGCAAAAATCGCAATCTTGCTATTACTGCATTAGAAAGAGAATTAGGATTTGGTCGCGGTTCTATCGGAAAACTTAGAACCGGAAATACAACTTTAGAAAGATTACAAAAAATAGCCGATTACTTCGGTGTAACAGTAAATTATTTAACAACAGGCCAAGAAGATTCTTTACCTAAAGAAAAATCTTCTGAATTAACTGCCAGAGACAATAGGGATATTGCAAAAGATTTAGATTCTATAATGACTAAATTATCAAATAGAGAAGATGGGCCAGTATCTTACAACGGAGAAAATCTCTCAGACGAATCTATAGATTTGTTCAAAGAAGAATTAGAAATAGCATTAAAACGTCTGAAACTAATTAATAAGGAAAAGTACAATCCGAATAAAAACAAAAAGTAGGTGTTGCAAATGCGAAAAGACATAAAACGTATGGTCGCTTACTACATAAGAAAAATCGGGACGAACGACCCTTTTAAAATCGCAGACGCTCTAGGTGTCCTTTATCAAATTGGAAATATAAACTGCGATGGTTGTTATATGTTCTTGAAAAATCACAGATACATATTTTTAAATCAAAATCTTTCAGAACAAGAAATGTACTTAGTCATGGCTCATGAACTGGGTCACGCTCTCTTGCACAGAAAAGAAAATTGTTATTTTATCCGCAATAAAACCTTCCTGTCTACTGCATGGATTGAGAGGGAAGCTAATACCTTTGCAGCAGAACTGCTCATACCAGATTCATTGATATATGAAAATCCAGGTATGACAAAAAATCAGCTAGCAAGATTGGCTGGGTATGATGAGAAAATCATGGAATTTAAAAAGGTTGATTAATTCGCCACTGGCGTTTTAATAATTTCACAAATGAGGGAGGAATACTAAATGAGTAGTAAGAAAAATAACAACGGAGGTATTGGATGCCTTGGCGTTATAGCAGTATTATTTTTAATCTCTGTGGCTTTGATAATATATTCGTATTGTTGGATTCCAGCCATATTCGTATTAATATACTGCATCAAAAGCAAGAAATTCCAAGCCTATAAGAAACGAAATGTTACTATTTGCTCTATTGTAATCGCCACATCACTGATAACATTTGGTTTTCTTAATCAGCCAAAGCCAACTACTATAGAAGCTAATTGGGATAAGCATGAATTTGCAGTAGGCGAAACAACTATCGTTGAAATAGCAATATCGCCAGAAAATAAAAAAATTAAAGATTTACAATTATCTTCTAATAATTTAGCACAGTTGGATTATGCAGATAATAAAGCAACAGTAACTTTTACCCGGCCCGGAACCGCGTCTATATTTTTTACAGCAAATGATTCTGTAGATAGCAATTCTGTAGATATAACAGTCATAGACAAAGAAGCTGAGCAAAAGAAAATAGAGGAAGAAGAAAAGAAGAAGGCGGAACAGGAAGCTGCTAAAAAAGCTGAAGAAGAACGACTTAAGGCTGAAGAGGAAGCACGTATTAAAGCTGAACAAGAGGCTGCTACTCAAGCAGAAGTTGAGAGACTAAAAACAGAACAAGAATCTCAATCTAAACAGCCACAAGAAGAAACTGTTTGGATTCCTCAAAGTGGTTCAAAATATCATAGCAATTCTTCCTGTAGTGGCATGAATAATCCTACAGAGGTGACTATTTCAGAAGCTCAAAGTCGCGGCTATGAACCATGTAAAAAATGTCATTAATTCTATAAAATAAACACTATTCCACCTTGACAATATAATATACTTACCCAGGGAACCGTTGGGGTGCTATATCAGCCGCCGGACGTAAGAAAGGAGGCTGGTGCTTATGGTTACATACAGTGATTTATTTACTTTTGTAATTATGCTTTGTGCTGTCATAACTCTTGTTTTGACTATATTGAACCACAAAAAATAGCACCCCTGCTCTGGTAAAGTAAGGTGCTACTTTTTGAACCTATTTTATCCGGCGGTCAGGTGTGCACTGACCAACGGTTCTCTTGTTAAGTATATTATATGTCAAGCTGGATTATTTGTCAAATGTGAAAAACCGCCAGTGTTAGCCCAAAGGCAAATACCTTGATGATATACTTATTCTGGATTAGATTAATATAAAAGGAAGGAGATATTTTCTTGTCAAATGAAATCACAAAAGATGATGTAATTCAAAACAAAAAGGAGGCTATAAAATCTTTAAATAAGCTACTTGAAGGATACATTAACGCCCCCAACAACTCTCATCTAAAAAAAGCAAATTTAATTTCTTATTGGATTAAAGATTACGTTCGAATGATTAATTTTGAAGAAAAATTTGACCCAACAAGAAATCTATCCTATAAAAGAGGAAATGTTGTAAAAATTGATTTCGGCTTCAATATCGGTGCAGAATATGGTGGTCTACATTATGGCATAGTTTTGGATAATAAAAATCCTCACAACTCACCAGTTGTAACAGTTATCCCTCTTACTTCCATAAAACCTGCCAAAGAAACGCATTCTAATAACGTGGAGCTTGGAAATGAAATCTATAAATCCTTAAAAATAAAGTATGATACAATTTCTAAGACTCTGAAAAAAGAAGAAGAAGAAATTACACAAGAACTTGCACTTTTTAAAGTACTTGTAGACCTAACAACGCAAACAGTAAACGAGTTAAAAGAATGTGAACGTAACTCAAAAGAATTTGAACAAAAATTTTCTGCAGCAAAGAAATACTCAGATGCTTCACATTCGTTACAGAAAATATGGGAAGAAAAAGAAAAGCATAACAAGGAGCAACAGGCCTATTTAGATAAAATAGGGCTTGAAATCACACGAATGAAAGAAGGTAGCATCGCTCTTGTGAATCAAATAACTACAGTAAGTAAAATACGAATTTTTGACCCTCGTAATCTCAAGGGTGTTCTTGCTGGTATATCTTTATCAGAAGAAAATATGGAAAAAATTAATGAAAAGATAAAAGAATTATATGTTTTTGGAAAATAAATATCGGAAATACGTAATATTTTCATTGACTACGAGCATAATATACTCTATAATAAACTAACAGAGAAGATTATTTCTCCAATATCGCCCTAGGGGCATCAAAGAAGATATAAGTTTATTATGTGAAGACCTCGTAGAAATACGGGGTCTTTTACGTTATTTTACCATCTCGTTAATTCCACAGTGATGGTAAATAAAAACCGCCTCTGCGGCAACAGGAGCGGTTTAACATATACATCCGAAGATGTACACATATTCTGAACAACTATATTGTATCATCTTCGGAAACAGCACGCAAGCGGAACTAATGTTCTTTGCTGGCTGTTATTTTTATACCCAAATATAGAAAGGAAGATGAATTATGGCAACAGCTAAGAAACTTCCGTCAGGTTCCTGGCGGTGTCAGGTGTATTCACACACCGAAGAAATTCCACAGCCGGACGGCACCACAAAAAAGAAAAGAATCTATAAATCCTTCACCAGTGATATCCCTGGTCCGAAAGGGAAACGTGATGCAGAAAAGCAAGCTGCGGACTGGGCAGCGAAAAAAGATGATGTTCTGAAAATAAACAATATCACCCTTGGGACTGCGATTGACAAATATATCGAATCAAAAGATGCAGTCCTGAGCATTACTACCATTTCTGACTACAAAAAGAAGCGAAAAAACGGTTTCAAATTCCTAATGGACGTCCCGATCAGGGACATTACACCAGAAATGCTTCAAGAGGCGGTAAACCAAGAAGCAAAAAGAAAGAACCAGAAAAAGCCAATGGAAACTATTTCTGCCAAGACGGTAAAGAACGAATATGGATTAATCACAGCAGCACTAAACACTTACAGAAAGGATTTAAACTGCTCCGTCACTTTACCGAAATATCACCGACAGATTAAAGAGCTTAACACACCGGATGCTATTTTCTCTGTATTTGAAGGAACAGATATTGAGCTTCCAGTGCTTCTGGCCATGTGGCTCAGTTTCTCCATGTCGGAAATCAGAGGGCTTACTAAATCGAAATCTATCTCTGGGGATTATATTACCATACATGAGGTATTAGTCAGTGCAGACAATAAAGACTTCAGGAAAAGCACAGGAAAGGTGCAGACAAGGCTTAGGAGGCACAAGATGCCACCCTACATAAAAGAGCTTATCAATAATACCCCAGGAGATGTTATCGTTCCAATGACTTACAATAAGATTCATCACCGGTTTAATGCCCTTCTGGAAAAGAGTGGACTTCCACACATGTCCTTTCATGATCTGCGGCACGTCAATGCCTCTGTCATGGCTGCACTGAATATCCCGGAAAAATATGCTCAGGAAAGAGGCGGATGGAAAACTCCGCATGTAATGAAAAATATTTACACACATACTTTTAGTACGGAAAGAAAAGAGGTAGATAAGAAAATAGATACTTACTTTGAAAGTATGATGCAACACGACATGCAACACGAAAAGAAAAAAGCCTAGTAAATACTAGGCTTTTACAGCAGGGGATGAGGGACTCGAACCCCCATCGACGGTTTTGGAGACCGGTGCTCTACCATT
>UMED01004621.1_pt1 | contig 13465 bp, 15 predicted proteins | sample 1964661 | NCBI WGS metagenome assembly UMED01 (sample SAMEA4836011, study PRJEB28245) | human gut metagenome | biome: gut microbiome; material: fecal sample | place: Denmark | collected 2008
CCGACAGGGTAGTCTTTCCGGCGTCTACATGGGCCAACAGACCCGTACAAATATGTTTTTTTACTTTTTCAGGCTTCTGTTCGCCCATAAAAGGCGCCTCCCTTCGTGATTGCATAATACTGGATTATACCACAAAAGGAGGAGATAGTCGAGATACCATACTGGAATAAGCTATGGCTCATTATTCAATTTTTCATAGGTAGCTTCGGATAGATGTGCATACTAAATTCCCCATCTGGAGTACGGTACATTGTAATCTTTTCCATTACGATCTTCCATAAGCTATTCTTTTCAGGGACTGACAATCGAGAATAACTATCTAAAATCCGTTGAGTAGTAGGAATAATTTCTGCTTCTGCATTTTTTATATCTGACTGGGATGACTGCTTCTTCAGCAGATCAGCTTCTGATGCCTGTAACTTACGCATCTCTCTGGTCAAAGTATCATTGCGCTTGGTAAACATTTCGACTGTATAGACACCTTTCTCCAGATATTCGCAAATTTTATCTTGTTGAAGCTGAGTCTCTGCAAATTGCTCACGAACCACCTTCAATGCAGTCTCTACGGGATCAACTTGAATCGTTTTTTCAGTTTCTATGTTCACTGTATACTCTGCCAGCCACGCTTTCATTGCTTTGAGAATAGATTCCTCTGCAAAATCACATTTTATTGCTCGACAGTCACATCCCCTTGTAGGGCAACGATACCATGGAGATGTTTTCTGTTTTTTTGATGGAACATTGCGTTTCATTACAGCTCCACATTTCTCACAAAATAAAATTGTTGCAAATGGATTTGTTAGCTGTCTATTTGAATTGACAGACGAATGGTTTCTCTCTTGTTGTTTAGATTTAACCATATCCCACTGCTCCTGGGAGATAATTGGCTCATGTAATCCTTCATATAATTCATAGTCTTTGCTTACCACTCTCTTTTTGGCAAGCATCCCGTCTTTTACAATTCTTTTTGTCGGTTCATGCTTCCAACGAATCATTCCTAAATAAACTTCATTGTTGAGGATATTCGTGATTGAGGTTTGCCCCCATGTGCCTGTCTGAGACGGAATGTGCATTTCATTTAATTGATACGCTATGGTATTATATCCAATGCCTTGTTTCCCATACATATCAAAAATCATTTGCACGATTTTGGCTTCACTTGATTCTATTTTTAAGCTATTACCCTTTACACCTGCCAATTTGTATATCCGGTATCCATAAGGGGCTACTGAACCAAGAAATTTACCCTCAGAAGCTGATTGATTCCTTCCGCGAACCAAACGCTTTGTGATAGTTTTCAATTCGTACCGGCTGAACATAAACTTCATATCTGTAAACTGTTCATCCGATTCATTCTGAAGATCATAAATCTTGGATGGTGTGATAATTTTACAATTATTTGTTTGAAGCACCTGCATAATATAGCCGGATTCCAAAGATGACCCTCTGGAAAGACGCTCAATATCAATACAAATAACTCCTGCATACATCCCGGTATTGACCAGTTCCAGTAAACGAAGCATCTTCGGTCGGGATGACAGGGATTCTCCCGAAACCACTTCTTCCAAAACTTCAACAACATTTAATCGTCTTTCCTTACAAAAAGATTCTAAAATACGCCGATGTCTGTTCAAAGTTTCTTCGACAGAAACTTCGTCAAAATCTGTATCCATTCTGGATTTTCTCAAATACATCAAATACCGTTCCATTATCACACCTCCTTCCCGTGGGTTATTCTGTTACCATTTTACTCAACACTTTTCCTTTTCGCAAAGATACGGATTACTGTTACCACATCCTTGCTTATGGGGAAGAAGCCTGCTATGCTTTAAGGTTCGCTTAACTCCTCTGCTTTCGTACTGCGATAGGAATTAGAAATAAGCTCACCTATCTTCAATAAAATTTGTGAGATTTCGGCTGCTTCAATATCAGTACAATAATCGTCATGGATACAGATAACAGCATCTTTCTCACTTACGGCTGTCATAGTCATATATCCTCCATGTATATCCAAAAAACAGCCATACTGGTTGATGAGGTGCTATTTATACACGCTCTTTCCCAATATGGCTGTTGACTAATTTACTTATGTTACTCGTCACATTTGCCACGCACCCCTGACGATGGGAACATAGCAGGCCTCCGCTGGCGCGGTTGTCATAACTCCGCAGCGTCGTTTTACTCGTGCGCCGCAGGGTTCCCCCCAAGTCTTTAGGAGGCCGTGAGGAAGTATCTTTAAGCCCCCGTGCAGTCCTCGCGCCGGATCTGCCACCATCCGCTTTGTGAAATCGTAGATCGCTCCGAAGCAGCTTTGTTCATCACCTCCCTGGCTGCTCATCTTCGCGGCGTTCCACACTCGCTCGTACACGGGTTATGTACCTGTTATGCTGTCTATGAAATTGTCAAAGTGCCGATGAAGGGGAAAACTTGTCCTTCTTATAAGCACTGACAAAAAGAGCAAAAAACAGGCGCTTCAAACGAAAATTTATCAAAAATATTTTGCCAGCTGTTTCAAACCACGCCGGATGCTGTCCCTGACACGGCTTGGGTCTACACCCTCCGCTACTGCTATCTCGCTCACACGCATCCCCAGGTAATACCGGGCACAGATCCGCTTAGCCTGCTTTTCCGGCAGAGCCATTACTGCGGTGTAGAGTTGTTCCCGCAACTGCTTTTCCTCCAGGAGCATTTCCGGCATCTGGGGCTTCATCAGGATCGCATTTTCAATGCCGTTGTCGTTGTCCAGAGAATAGTACGCCTTATAACGATACATCTTTCGGTCATAGGCAGCTTCTGCACGCTCAGAGTCTCTGATCGTCTCCAGTACATCTTCTGTTACTTCTACAAAGTGATCAGTTTTATAGACATCGGGATATAGATCCCGGAGATTGACTTTCTTCATTAATGTACCTCCATTCGATTCACGGGTGGTTAACGGGTGAATCGAATGGAGGCGGTGAACGACACCGATACTCCTTGGTAACTTTTCTTAAAAAGCAGCAATAGAAAACGCCAGCTCTCCATAAAGAGAAACTGGCGCAACAAAAAAACTCATTATTCTGCTGATTTAAATAGAATGATAATGCCGATTGGCAATCATATTTCCCCGGAGGTGGAGCAAGGCTTTTTTTAACTGATGTAACTCATGGGTATTGTGAACCACTAACACAGACATGACGGCATCCTCCTAAAATGCCGCCTCTGCTGATTGCATGAGGGTCGTCGGGTTTCTGCTTTTCGCAAAAAGAAACGGCGGCTCTGTTTTTCAAAGCCACCTCAAAAGCGCATAACAATATAGTCACTGTACGACGGCTTTTTTTCTTTTGCCATCGTGCGGCAACTCTTACTCTTTTTTCTTATCTTAACAGCTAATTCTCACAGAAATGTCACCAGCATACTCCATCTGAATAAAATAACAAGCTGAAATCTCACAAATCTGCGAGACATGTCATTTTTAGAAAAGGGGTTATCTATTTCCCGATAACCCCTTCTCATCTACTTAATAAAGCTTACATGCTTGCAGATTTCTTCTAATGCTTTCTCTTTCCTCTCATTAAAAATCACTTTATTTTCTTCAAACAGATTTCTTCCCTCTGTATCAATGGAAACAATTAAAGGTCCAAATTCTTTTACCCGGCAATGCCACAGGGTTTCCGGCATTCCCAAATCCCTCCACTGGGCATCCACAATTTCTTCTACCTCCACAGCTGCCACCACAGCATTTCCTGCTGGGAATACACAATGAATCGCTTTATAATTTTTGCATGCATACTCTGTATTCGGTCCCATACCCCCTTTTCCAATAATTACCTTTACTCCGGTTTTTTCCACAAATTCTTTCTCAAATTTTTCCATGCGCATACTGGTAGTCGGTCCTACTGACACCATCTCAAATTTATCATTTTCCAGAGGACGGATGATCGGACCTGCATGGAAAATTGCCGCATCCCGCACATCCACTGGAAGCTCCCGTCCACCTTCTACCAGACGCCTGTGAGCTACATCACGACAGGTTGTCATACTTCCATTCAGATATACAATATCGCCTACATGAATATCCTTCAAATCCTCCGCAGATATCGGAGTCGTTAAAATCTTTTTTCCATCTTTGATTTCCAACATTATAAAGTCACCCCCGAATGTGTTGTAATCGTATAGTTTAAATCCTTATCAAAAATAATATGGCCGCGCCGATGGGACCAGCATCCCACGTTTACTGCAACACCAATGGCAGATGGATGTCTGGCTGTATTTTCTACATGGACACCTAAAACCGAGTATTTACCGCCCATTCCCTGCGGTCCAAGACCAATTGCGTTGATACCATCCTCTAACAGTTTCTCCATAGAAGCTGCCCGTTCATTTTCATTATGACTTCCAAGAGGGCGCATCAAAGCCTTTTTAGAAAGCAATGCTGCCGTTTCAATAGATGTTGCTACGCCTACACCTACAAGAAGCGGAGGACAGGCATTCAATCCATAAGAAGTCATCACATCCAGCACAAATTTTGCAACTCCTTCATATCCCTCACCTGGCATTAAGACCATTGCTTTACCTGGAAGAGTACATCCACCACCAGCCATGTAGGTATAAATTTCACACTGATCACTATCGGGTATAATATCCCAGAATACGCTGGGAGTTCCCTTTCCCACATTTTTACCAGTATTGTACTCATCAAAAGTTTCTACGCTGTTATGACGCAGCGGAGCCTCAAAAGTCGCCTTTACAACTGCATCTTTTAACAGTCCTTCTAATTCTCCAATCAAAGGAAATTTTGTTCCGCATTTTACCCAGAACTGCAGCACACCTGTATCCTGACAACTGGGGCGATTCAGAGTTCTTGCCAGCTCCTGGTTTCTTTTCATGGTACTGTAAATCACCTTGGAAAGCGGGCTGTCTTCCTGCTCTGCCAATTCATCCAATTTCTCAATTACATCATCCGGCAGCACTTTTGCAGTATAAGCTACAAAATTAGCCATATACGCAGTCAGCTGCTCCACTTGTTCTTTCTTGCTCATTTTTCTTTGCCTCCTTTATATTATAATATCTTTCCGGAAAGACACTTCTTCTAAAACACCATTCTTACGGGAAGAACGGAAATGCAGCAGGAAGGATTATCATACTTACAATTGTTGCAATGAAAATCAATGGAAGTCCTGCTTTCACATAATCCATAAACCGATAACCTCCGATTCCCACAACCATGGTGTTTGCAGGCATTCCGATCGGCGTTGCATAAGCACAGGAACCGCCTATTACACAAGCCATCAATACAGCCCTTGGGTCTGCTCCCATCCCCTGCGCAATGGACAGACAAATCGGAACCATCAATGCTGTAGTAGCTGTATTAGACATAAAATTCGTCATAATGCAGCACAAGAGAAATACTACGAAAGTAAGCATATAGGGAGAAGGCGATGCTCCCAGTGCACCGATTACCTTGTCTGCAATCATAGCTCCGGCCCCTGTTTCCTCCAATGCTGCTGCCAGAGATAAGGTTCCTCCGAACAAGAAAATCGTTTTTAAATCAATGGATTTTAACGCTTCTTTTTCCGAAATAACACCAGTCAAAATTAGGAGCAAAGCACCGATTCCTCCAGAAATACAAAGTTTAATTCCAATCTGATCCTCAAAAATCATAGCCAGAAGAGTCATCACTAAAATTACCAGAGAGGTCCACTGCTTCCATGCCGGCACCTGATTGAAATCTTTCTCTGTATAGAAATCCTCCTGATCCTGTGGCTCACGATTCGGAAGCAATTTATATCCCACTGTTGCGTAAAACAGGATTCCCACTATTAAAATTGGAAGTCCTACAATGGCATACTCAAAGAATCCAAATTTCAATCCAATCTTTTCCAGGGCGCTTTGTGCAATCATATTTCCTGGTGCACCAATCAGTGAAAGGTTGCCGCCCATAGCTGCCGCAAATACCAGCGGCATCAGAAATCTGGAACGTCTGTATCCTGACTTTGCTGCAATTCCAACCACTACCGGAATCAGCACTGCTGCCGTTCCTGTGTTGGACAGCACGCCGCTCATCACTCCCACGATAACCATGATCGCTACAATCAGCATCCTCTCGGTCTTGGCAAACCGTGTCACTAAACTTCCAATTTTATTTGCCATACCTGTTTCAAACAGAGCGCCGCCTACAATGAACATAGCTACAAACAAGATTACATTGCTGTCAATAAATCCTGCAAAGGCTGTTCCCACATCCAAAACCCCAGTAACTACCAGACCAATACATACGATCATGGAAGTAACTCCCAGCGGTAGTTTTTCCATAACAAACATAACTATCGCAAATGCGAGAAACAGAAGAGTAATCGTTGCCTGACTCATCTCATTCCCTCCTTATACATTCCATAGTAATTGACGGATGAATTTTCATCCTTTGATTCCAAACACAACAATACGGCCGAATTATTACTGTTTGTTATGTCTGCATTATAGCCCTTTCCCTGTACTTTGTATATTTAGTTAAAATGATACCCGTATAAAAAAAGCTTAACACTTCGAGATTTTTCAAACACATTAACCAAAAATTATGATATAATTCAAAGAGATATACGGTTTCTTCGGACATTTTGCATAAGATGATCGTTTTAATATTTTTCGTATCAAGGTGGGAATATCATGAAAATTATCCAGTTAGAATATTTCTGTGCAGTCAGTCAGTATCACAGCATTACCCAGGCCGCTCAGAAACTTTATGTAACGCAGCCAGCCATCTCCAACGCCATTCGAGAATTAGAAAAAGAATTTTCTATCAACCTTTTCAACCGGACAAAAAACCATATGACACTTACAAAAGAAGGAGAAGCATTTTACCAGAAAGCAAATCAGCTTTTGGATACCATCAAACAGACTTCTTCTGAGCTCTATGATTTGGGTAAGCAGGTTATCCCCATTAAAATAGGAATTCCTCCTCTTGTCAGTACTGTTTTTTTTCCAGATATGCTGCTTGACTTTCAAAGAAAATATCCCGATATTCCCGTAGAACTTTTTGAGTATGGTTCGGTCCGAGCAGCCAGACTTGTGCAAGATGATATTCTGGACGCAGCCATAGTCAATATGAACTTTCACGAAATTGAACAACTGAATTTTTATCAAATTTTATCGGATAAAATCGTATTTTGCGTTTCAAAAAGCAACCCTCTGTCAAAGGAAAAAGAAATATCGGTTGATATGCTGAAAAATGAGCCATTGATTATGTATAATACAGATTCTGTACAAAATCAAACACTGCTGACTCTTTTTGAAAAACTAAATATAAAACCTCATGTTCTTCTGCATGCCAGCCAGCTGTATACAATTCAGGAATTCATCCATCACAATTTAGGAGGAGCTTTTTTATACTCCTCTCTTGCCAAAAACATAAAAGATATCGTCTCTGTTCCGATTCGCCCTGCCATCACGCAGGAAATTGGTCTGGTCTGGAAAAAAGGAAAATACATTAACAGCAATACACAAAAACTGATTTTATTCACAAAATCTTTTTCCCTTTAAAAACAGGAGCAACGGATTCTATATCCGACGCTCCTGTTTTAACGCACTGTTTCAGACAATCAATTCCTTCCTATAAAAACAATCCATGTTACTGCGAAACACAAAATCCGTTCAGTGCTTCTTTATCTTTCGACAGAAATCAAAATCGTTTCCATCCAGCATGTTTACATCCAACACGCTCAGGTCATAGGTCTACTTGGTCAAAAAATCACTGGCTGCTGATTTTGTCAGGGCAGAATCCACAACATAGCCCGCAGCATCCCGGTTATAGCACAAAGTATTATTTAAAAGTCAGTCATCTTTGACTACTAAAATTCGCATTGTATCACACTCCTTCATTCTTAGTGTAGCATCCAAATGTCACAGAAACCTCATGAGATGATATTTTTGTATTTTTGAAACGACGGTCTGTCGGTTTTTCCGCATACATAAAAATCAGCCAAATAATAACCATCTACACACCACCGGAGACGCACCCTCCGTCGCAATAATAATTTATCCTACGAGGTGTCACGCCCCACTTTTCGGCAGCCTCTTTTAATGTCATATAGTCCATTTCGCACCTCCACAAAACACATTATAGTTCTTATACTCGAACAATAAGTGTATAGAAATATTGCTCCCCAAAAATCGGTATAATCAAGCCTATCGACCGATATAATAAGGTTATTCCTTTGTGCAAATCAGCACGATACAATATATTTGAGGTGAATGATTATGCCGATTGATGATTTAACCGCTTTGGGACAAAGAATGCGGGAAGCCCGAAAGAAAAAAGACCTGACACAGCAAGAGCTTTCCGATCTGAGCCATGTATCTGTCAAGCAGATTGCCAACATCGAAAAGGGAAAGATGAATCCGTCTTACTTGATTTTGAAGGCATTGGCAAAGGTGCTGCCGATTTCTGTGGACTCTCTGATCAACCCAGATATTTCCCCAGAAGATGATGGAGTCAATCAGATGAAACTACTTTATTGCAGCTGTCCATCAGAAATGCGTGAAACCCTCTTGCACCATACGCAGGAGACCGCGAAAGAACTAACAGATCTATCCAAGAAATTTGAAACGAATTGAGCCGGTGAGTGAAATTTGACTGTTTCCTCACTGGCTTCTTTCATTTCCGGGTAAAAAGAGGCAAGCAATGCCGGTGTTAATACACACCGACCCGCAGAGCGCAAAATCCCTCCGTGATTTTCCTCTCCGCTTGCTTGTTGAGGGCAGTGCCCCCAAGCCCCTTTGAACACAGAATTTCATTCTGTGGCTGCGCGGTCTCCGTTCCACTCCGGTCGGCACTAAACGGACATCCCCCGGATGTCCAGTGCCTGCGAACGCTTTTGACCAAGACCAGCTTACCGCTGGCCGTGGTCTTTTTCTTTTTCAACATCCTGTTCTACCTCCATTTTCAACACTCGATCTACATTGGCCTTTGCCGTCAAAAGCTCCCGCATTTCCTCACGGGAACGCCGGTACTCGGCATAAGTCTTTTTCTTTTCTTCCAGCAATTTCGCGTACTCTGTCTGCAACTCTTTGACCTTGGGCAGCTTCTTGACACCCATCTCATCAAAGGCATTCTTAGCAGCCTGGTGGAGCAGAATTTCTTCCTCATGTTCTTCCCGGAATTTCTTAGAGTAGCCCGCCTTGCGGTATGCCACATAGACCTCGCGGGTCTTGGCATAATTTACGATGTGAGTACGCAGAACAGCAATCTCTGCCATGCGCTTTTCAGCCGATTTGATCTGCGCCGAAAGCTCATTGTGATGTGCCGTGGCAGCCGCAGCCTTTTCTTCCAAAACCGCATACTCCAGCAGGTTATGCTCCGATAGGTAATTCATGGTCTGTGCCATTTGTTTCAGATTGAAAACCTTAGCCCATCGAGCATAGCCAGCCCCTTTTCCTGCCTGCAATTTTGCCTGAATGTCCACCAGCAGATTGACCTTCGGCGGCTCTGCCTGTGTGACCGTTTTCTTTCGTGGGGTATGAGTTTTCTTCCCGGAGAGAACTGCCTGCAAATCTTCCAATCCATATCCTTCGCCCAAGCTGTCCATTCGGGCTGCTTTCTCCCAGCCGGGAAGTTTCAAGCGATACGATTTTCCGCGCTTTGATACTTCACAGCCGGACTCTTTTAGCAGCTTCAGCAGTTCCTCAAAGTCAGTAGGACTTTGTGATAATGCGTTGTCAATCACTACACGCAGCAGCTCTCGGTGAGAGGGCTTTGCCTGATCGCCCAGCCATTTGTTATAGCTCTTTCCATGAGGGTTCGGATTCTCTACAATGGACAGTCCATTTTCAATGCAAATGGTGTCACTTAACCGGCGAACCTCCTTGGTACTGCCCCAAAAGTTTCGGAACTTTCGGCCATATTCTAAGCTGACCGATGACCAGATAATGTGATTGTGAATGTGCGACTTGTCTATGTGAGTACAGACCACAAAGGCATGATTGCCCTTGGTAAAACGCCTTGCAAATTCTACGCCCAGCCGGTTTGCTTCTTCCGGAGTGATCTCGCCGGGGCGGAAGGACTGGCGCACATGATAGGCAATCACATCATCCGCACCGCGAACTCGTCCGGTAGCGGCAATGTACTGCCGCTTTGCCAGAAGAAACTCTGCATCCGCTGTCCGGCTGTCACACGCATAGCCGGTAATGAGCCTGCCGTTATCTGTTTTCTTTGGATTAGCCACATAGTCGATGATATCACCGATTGCCCGACTTTCCGTGCGGCCCTTGCCGACATGAAGCGGCATGATTCTTGTGGTTGCCATAAAAAGTCCTCCTCTCAAAATATTTTCTCTGAACTCTTTGTGCCTATCATTGAAATAAGTTCTCCTTATGGGTATAATATAAAGAAACTACCAATACCTCAAAGGAGGGATTTTATGATAGAACAGCTAATTGCTGAAGCAACCGAATGTGATTTCAAGGTTGCACTTGAAATAAAGAAGCCCAAAAGCTGGCTGAAAAGCGTGAGTGCTTTTTCTAATGGAATTGGCGGCACCTTATTCTTTGGTATCTCTGACAACCGGAATCCAGTCGGACTTTCCGATGTTCAAAAAGATGCTGAAGCCATCAGCCGCTTAATAAAAGAACGAATCACACCATTACCTCAGTTTACCTTGAAGCCTTTACAGGAAGATGGTAAAAATTTATTGGCACTGGAAATTTCTTCTGGTCGCAGTACCCCATATTATTATAAAGCCGATGGCGTAATGGAAGCATATATCCGTGTTGGAAATGAAAGCGTAATTGCACCGAATTACATTGTGAATGAACTGATCTTAAAGGGAACCAATCAGTCCTTTGACACCTTAACAACAGAAGCTGTGAAAAAGGATTACAGCTTCACACTCCTGGAGGCAACCTATCTGGAACGAACCGGCCTCCGCTTTGAGCCATCCGATTATGTCTCCTTCGGTTTGGCTGACAAAAATGGGTTCTTGACCAATGCCGGAAAGCTCATGACTGATCAGCACACAGTTTATAACTCCCGTATGTTCTGTACCCGGTGGAATGGCTTGGAAAAAGGCTCTATCTTTGATGATGCGTTGGACGATAAAGAATACGAAGGGAATCTGATTTATCTACTGAAAAGCGGCAGTGAATTTATTCGCAATAATTCCAAAGTCCGTTTTGTCAAAGAGGCACAGTATCGTGTAGACAAGCCGGATTATGCTGAACGAGCTGTGACAGAGGCTCTTGTCAATGCGCTTATCCATCGTGATTATATTGTGCTTGGCAGCGAAGTCCATATCGATATGTTTGATGATCGGGTGGAAATCACATCTCCTGGCGGTATGTTTGGCGGCGGATCAATTCAGGAATACGATATTTATAGTATCCGTTCAATGCGACGAAACCCTGTGATTGCTGACCTGTTCCACCGCATGAAATACATGGAACGCCGTGGAAGTGGTCTGCGCAAAATCATTAGTGAGACTGAAAAACTACCAGGATATTTAGAAATATATAAACCTGAATTTTTCTCGACAGCAACAGATTTCAGGGTCATCTTGAAAAATGTAAACTACATCATGTGCGGTGCTTCCGTACATGATGCCGCACATGATACAGCACATGATACATCTGTGATCAGCAAGCAAAACTTGCTATTGGAATTTTGTGCAGACCCTAAAAGTCGAGATGAAATGCAAGCATATATTGATGTTTCCAGTCGTTCTCACTTCAGCAAATATTACCTCAAGCCTTTATTATCTTCTGGTAAACTTGAAATGATGTTTCCAGACAAACCCAAAAGCAAAAACCAGAAATACTCTACCGTTCATTCCAAATAACCAAGAAGCAGGGCATTGGGTCTCATCTCCCGTTGTCCTGCTTCTTTTCATTCCAAATTATATTCACATCATTTACCCATACACCCAATCCTAGATCGCAAATTTCAAACTCTGCATCTTGCCCAGCAGCCAGATCGCAGCCAGCGGCAGCCCCATCGAGCTAATCAAAAATGCCATAACCAGCAAAATCGCACCATTCTGCGGGGAATAGGTAATAAGCACAGCCACGCCAAGTAGAGCAATTACCATGCTGAGCAGACCAAGTACCAAACCGGATATGTAGATCAGCCCCGTGCAGAGCCAGACAAAAAGCGTCAGCACCAAAATGACCGGCGCAGTTACGATCAGCAGCAGGCATTTCAAAATCTTCATTCCAGTTCCTCCTTCCAACGCTCCAGATACCGTTTGCATATAGCATCTGCTTCTCTCTCATCATCTTCCGTCACTTCCCGTTTACCTTTGGTCAGTTCAATCTCCATAAAAACTCCGTTTATAATAAAGGATGGAAAGAAGATTGAAAGAAAGTCAGGAACACCCCAAGGTGGAGTTATAAGTCCTGTATTGGCGAATATGTACTTACATTATGTCTTTGACATGTGGATGAAAAGAAATTTTCCGAAAGCGCCATTTGAAAGGTATGCTGATGATGGAATAATCCATTGCCGCACGAAGGAAGGCAGATATGTTCACCAAACGAACTATCAAGCCCCATCAGGCGGTTGCTGCCGTAGATACGGCAAGCGAAGCACTGGCGGTGTCCATCTCGGAAAAAGCCTGCGTGGATATGGGGTATATGAGCCAGCTTAGCCTTTTCTCTAATCGCTCACTACCATAGCCTTGACCATAGCAGCATTAGAGTGATTTGACAGATTTGCCTGTTCAACCTCTGTCGAAGGACCTACCTTCATCTTCTGTGTGCCTTGCATGGCACACCACCACCTAGCCTACCGTTCAGTACTAGGCGGTTCCTTAGTTTTCACACACTATCAGATAATAGTCAAGCATGGACGTATATCCTAGCTTGGCTATTATTTCTTTCGTGATTATCGCGTTAAGCATTTCTGCCATTCTCCAATAACCACATCTACTGTTTGCAAGTTTTATTGCTTTCCAATGCTCTAGTTTCAGTTTCCTAAGAATTCGGTAGCGCGTTCTCACTCGCTTCCATTGTTTCCAATAGACCGCCCAGATTCTTCGTCTTGCCCATTCATCCGTTGTTTTGAGAAGTCCTTTCATATCTGCAAGTCTATAGTATTCTACCCATCCTCGCACATACTCCTGGTATTTCCTTTGCTTATAGGCATTGTTAAGGTTGTCTTTGCGCAAGATTAAATCCAAAAGATTGTTCGTCCAATAGTCTGTGATGACACTGCTCTTTTCAGTAATCTTAGAGTAGTCGAACACTTCTGCATACTCTCTCTGTTCCGCAGATATCATTTGCAGATAGTCTTCCATATGAAGTTGTCTGTTCTTAAATCTACTTTCAGTTACATTCATTGCTTGTGTCTCCTAAAGTTCAGCCCTTCGCCGATGTTTGCAACCATCGGTTTACTATGGCTTCTGCTGACTTCTCGCCATTCGTTGTTACTACAAGTTTCATACTCTGTTTCCGCTTGCTGACGAGACCTCCCTTGGTACCACACGTCACTTTCTCTCCA
>UMED01017270.1_pt1 | contig 13333 bp, 14 predicted proteins | sample 1964661 | NCBI WGS metagenome assembly UMED01 (sample SAMEA4836011, study PRJEB28245) | human gut metagenome | biome: gut microbiome; material: fecal sample | place: Denmark | collected 2008
CACAGCTCTTTTGTGTACTCACCGTTCCTGCCTTTTTTAATTTCGTAAGAGAATGGCAATCCAGAGTAGGTTTTAAATCCTACCCCGGCATAGGACACAACCATGCCCCAGAAGTTTTCTTCTGTCGGATCAGCCCTCCACCGCTTCATCGCTCTATATCTCCGCTGCCGCTCTGCTCCGACACTGATCTTCCCTTTTTCTGCTGTGCTTGGGAAGTACACACCTTTCCGATATGGCAGGTACGAGGTGACGGAGGCTTTGGAAAGTTTCAGAGTGTTTGCAGTTGAGAGTATGGAGGTTTTGTAGTCTTGTGTTTCACGGTATTCTTGAAAGGTAGCTTGCACCTTCTCCGCCACTTCAGATTCATACACACCAGCCGTGATGAGCAGCTTCCGTACCTTGATGGGATTTAATCCCAGCTCATCGCCGATGGCCTGCAAGGACATCTCAAAATCATAAAGCGCCACAGCACTTTCCATCTGCTTTTTCAGATTCTTCCCGGCATCATACTCCGGCTTCAGCTTCTTCCGGCCACCGCCTGGTTTTCTTGTTTTCTTCATTTTACTCATGCAGCTCCAGCGGCAGTCCGTCCGGGTCATGGAAGAAAGTCATCTCCTTACCAGTGTAATCATCCACACGGATTGGCTCACATTCAATCCCTACCTCCGTCAGTTCATTCACCGTCTGCTCTACGCTGTCTACGCAGAACGCAAGATGACGCAGACCACAGGCCTCCGGCCGATTTACACGCTTCGGCGGGTTTTCCTCAGCGAAAATCTCCAGCTCCGTATGTTCATTGACACGAAGATCCAGCTTCCAGTCCTTACGCTCTGGGCGATAATTTTCTCTGATAACAGAGAAGCCCAACTTGTTCACATAGAAATCCTTTGCGGCTTCGTAGTCAGATACGATGATTGCAATGTGGTGTACTTTAGATAAGTTCATTTTGTGTCACACTCCATTCCTTTTATTTCTATTCAATTCTTATTTTCGTTATAAACTATATATCGGCCTTCAAAAATTACCGTGTGAACCCCTGGAGTTCAGTTTGTCCACACGGCATTCATTTTTTCTTGGGTTATTTTATTTCAGCTTTTCCAGAATCTCGTCTGCACTCATCCCGCTGGCCAGTAGCTTCTTAACCACACTCTCGGCTTCAGCCTTCTTAGCTTCTTCAGCGGCCTTAGCATCTGCCCTTGCCTTCTTCACTTCCAGGGATGCCACTTCTTTTTCGACCTTCTTCAGAGCAGACTTCTTCTCTTTCAATGTGTTCTTCTGCTCCTCAATCGCTTTCTGGATGGATGCGATCTCGGTATTCAGAGACGCAATAGTCTCCCGCTTCTCTGCAATCTGGGATGCGTAGTCGGTATGGGTAGTTTTGGGACGGTTTTTGCTGCCTTTCGTTCTGGGCATGGTGATAACCTCTTTCCTTTTATAGTTGTTTAAGTATAGCACTGTGTTGGAGTGAGGGCAACCACAGCAAATTTGTAATCACTTGTTTACTTCGATAAAACGACTAAATAATCAAAGAGTTTATCTAGGCGTCGAATCTCTTCATAATATATTGTTTCTTGATCATTGAAGCTTTGAACCCCTAGTGTATTCAAAATATGCTGTTTGGTATCCTCCCTGTCACTTTCTGCAAGTAGATGATCAAAATAGATACGATAATCATGCAAGATATATAGTGGCGACATTGTAAGTGCTACATCTATATTAGAAATATTCTGACTCAATTTGACGAGAATTGCTTGAATCATTTTTATCGATTTCCAATTCCGGTATTGTCTATCTCGCTCTGGTTCTGAGTAGAAAATTTCATACAAATCTCGCATTTTATCAATGCTAAAACCTTCTATTAAGATTTTATCATAAGCATTTATGACTTCCGAAACTGTTTGCTCTGTGAACACAACCGGTCGTCCAATATGTTGCTCATGGATTCTGCACTCTTCCGTCAAATGTGAAATATCCAAACCGTATTTTTTCTCAATGTTAGCTATAAACGCTTTTTTATTGTTTAATATTCGCCTTTCAATAATAGGGTTACTAAATATACATTTCATCTGAGCTTGATAGAACTCAGAATCAACCAACAAATGATCCGATTCAACATTAAATGCTCTAATTATAGCTTGTGTCTGTTCGTCTATTGTGTCTATATCTCCAAGCCACATTACCCATTTTCCATTGCTATTAAATCCGAACGGAACCTGCCATTCAGCCTCCCCTTGACTATTTACTTTTTCAAGATAGCCATAACTCTCAGAAAAAATATCTACTACGTAGGTTGGAATTGCAAGAAAATATGCTAGGGCTTCCTTCTTAAAATAAACCGGTGTCAAGAACCCTTTTCGTGAATGTTCCTCGTCATAACATAGTCCAGGTATGTTGTAATAATCTCTATAATCGTATATAAAACCCAGCGACTTACAGTAATCAAATTTTTCCTGATATCCTGGTTTTCTTGAGAACTTCCCAATATTCTGATGATTACTTCGCAACATCCTATATGCGCCGTCAATCATACTTTTTGAATGTTCTGGCAAATATGTTTTCCCACAACCAGAACACTTTAAAACCAGTAGCTGTTGAAAGTACATTTTTTTATCCTCAATAACACATTCAACATCTGATTCACCAAGTTCACAGTTGGCTCCACAGCTACTGCACTCATCATAATGATATGTTCTATATTCTTCTATAAACTCAGGATAAGTAGCAAACTCCCATTTCATAGCTTGTATCCTTTCAAATGCGTTTAATTCCCTTCACATCTTCGCCAATCATAAGACCGTTGCCTGCTGCCCACCACGGAGAGGTGTGTGATATTATTCGAGCAGCGTAGGGAGCTACCGCTCCCAGTATATCACAAGTCTGCAAATAAATCAGCCTTGTACACACTGTTCTCCAGCATCTTCCTGAAACTGTCCTTTACTGCTGCAACATCCTCATGGTAGGTCATGCCGTACCAGGTGTCGTTGGTCTTCAGAACCTTCACAGACATCTTGCCCTCCTCCAGTAATTCACCGATGAAGATTGGAATCAGATACTCGGCTTTCTGAGGATTGCTCGGTACTTCTTTCTCGAAGAACTCTTTGAAACCTTCTTCTAGCGTTGTAAGAAAATCAGGTGTTAATCCCCACATATTCATGGATACCAGAGAATTCACATCAACAACCACACCGTCTGCCTCTGCTCCAGCTGCGGTCTTTACGATGTTCTTAGTCTCTACAACCTCAGTCAAGTTTCCATTCTCATCCATCTTGCAGATACCACGAGTCACACCGCCGTTATCAGACAGTGTGTTCTTCAGCACAAAGCCAGCCATGCAAGACTTACCGCCGTTCACCAAATACTCATGGACAGCCTTGAAGCCCTCCTTGCCGTAGTAATCGTCTGCATTGATCACGATGAACGGGGTATCAATCACATTTTTAGCAGCAAGCACGGCCTGCCCAGTTCCCCACGGCTTTGTACGGCCTGCCGGAAGTTCTCCCGGAATATCGTTGATATCCTGGAAAGCGTAGTCTACAGTCACATTGTGAGAAGAACAAATGGAAGCAATACGATCACCGATGACCTCTTTGAACTCCTTCTCGATATCCTTACGGATGATAAATACCACATGGTTAAATCCAGCCTCAATTGCATCATGGATTGAATAGTCCATGATGATATGTCCGGCATCATCCACCGGCTCCAACTGTTTTATTCCTGTTCCAAATCGGCTGCCGATTCCGGCCGCCATGATAAGTAATGTTGTTTTCATATCTCTCTTCATATCTCTCCTTCCTATGCTCGTGCTGCTTTTATCGGACATACCTTAATGCACTGGTAGCACCGCACGCATTTGTTTTCATTTATCTTTGGATATTCAAAGCCTTCTTCGTCCTCGACCATAGAAATAGCTTCTTTCGGACAAATAGCATAACAGGCTGTACATCCACAGCATTCTTCTTTTCTTTTATATAGTACTGGATTTTCTCTTTCCACCTTTACTCACCAACTTTTTGATTTTTCTCTTAATCTTTCTCAAAAATGATTTAGCATCATTCTTTAACCCGATGCCACCATATTTCTTTGCAACATACTCAAACGACTTATTCTCAAAATCACTCCAGAACTGCTCTCTATTATCTGGTTTCGGAAATGGGGCTTTAAGAGGTGGCTGCATACTATCTTCCAGCTTTGTCTGCTTCCAAATCAGCCCTTCTTTTACTTTTTCAAAGGCTTTTTCACCAGCTTCATTATTTACCAGCACCAGCGAAACGCCCTTGTTGTCATCAAACTCTGGAGCTACTTTTTCAATACCCCAATAATCTGCAATTGTAATATCGCCCGGATGCATCACAGACTTATAAGGACATTCATAGCAACTCGGTCGCAACACTGTATGTCCATAAAAAAGCTCTTTGAAGACCCGGCTGCTCATAGACTTTCCATTTTCAAAATAAAGTGTTTCTACATGGTCATGCCATCCAAAATCTTTTTTATTACGGAAATCCACACTTGAAATTTTAGAATAATTTTTCTGCTCTTGCCAGTGTAGATATGCGTCCCACACTTTTTTGCTCGGTACTCCGTGACAAACAATATCTACACAGAAAAGGTTATCATATTCTTTTCCAAGGTATTTTTCCAATCCTGCCACCTGACAGGACGTTCCAGAGAAAAGCACACTTCTCTGTGCGTCAAGATCTACCTTCACATTTTTGAATGTATTGCCCAACCTACTCTGAATATATTTAGAGCCTCTCATCCGATTGCGTTCTTCCGTACTATCAGCGCGAATATGTACGGCATTGAAATCATCCGTCAGGATACATCCATAGACTACACCGCCGTTGGACAATACTTGATCAGACAGGGCTGTAAAAATACCACCCGATCTGGAAGCCGCTCTTGTCGATTCATCTTTATGTTTCACTGCATATACTTTAGGCTGCTTCCAATTCATTATGCTACCCTCCTTTCGGAGTGATCAGCATAATCGAGGTTACTTAGTTCGTACCCCCCCCCGATAATTCTGAGGAGTTTATTCTTTATTTTTGTTTTCATTGGAACTGTTCCATATTTCTTCATAACGAAATCAATTCCTTTCCTTTGATAATCATTCCAGAACTCTTCTCTTTGTTCAGATTTCTTGGTCGGTGCTTCAAGGTTCGCCTGCCAGCATTGTGTTGTGTTACTCAATCTACAGTCCAAGTCGCTCCGAATCTTTTCAAACAGCTCTTCTCCTCGATTTGTGTGAATCAAGAATAACGAGTTGCCGTTAGGGTCATAGAAGTCTGGAATCGTCTCCTCAATATGCCAGAAATCGCCAATGGTCATATCTGTTTTTCTTTCTGTGGTAGCATAAGGACATTCATAGCAAGATGGCCGCAACGCACACCGATTATAAAACACCTTAACATAATCTTTAATTGGCTTCTCTGCTCCATTGACTTTCACATAAGCCGTTGGGGATTTCCAACCATTGCGCTTGTCTTTGAAGGTGAGATAGGTTATCTTTCCATCTTTCTTCTGAATAGACTCAGCATATTCTCTCCACAACTTTGGACTTGGAGATCCGTGACAGATAATATCTACGATGTACACCCGGTCACGGATTCCTTTTATTTCGCTGAACTTCCGAAATCCATCAGACTGGCATCCCATGCCAACAAAGAGCAACTCTTTCTCCGGATTTTCCATCAGCCAGTGATACGCTTTCCTGTAAATATCACCAGGCTTGCTCTGCATATATTTTGAACCTTTTGCTCTTTCACGCTGTTCTTCGTCCAAAATCATTTTGAACTCTGCAGTATGATTCTCGTAATTATAGATTGCTGCCACCACAGCATTGCCATTTTTCAGGAAGAAGTCAGAAAGTGCCGTAAATGCACCACCAGAAGAACTGCTCATCAAGGCAGATTTGTCTTTTAACCTTCCTGCATATACTATTGTATCTATCAAATCCACCATAAGCTGTTCCTCCTGTGTATTATTTGCTTTTCATTGCCATCTTAACCTTCTGTAGAATGATAAGGAATACAAGTGTTGCACAATAAACCACAATCGGTGCAACGCATCTGTAAATCGATTTTATGCCGAGTTTACCAGTTACGATTGAAAAGACCGTAATAAAAATCGGATGAATAATATAAAGCCATGTGGAATATTTTCTTCCAATTACAGTCAATTCCTTATTATGCCAATTGCTCTTGAGAGCATACACAAAGAGACAGATTGCCAAGAAAGTCGTACTCAGGTAATGATCTCTTGTTGCATTCAATCCAGCATTCAACAACGCAAATCTTTCTACAAGACTGGTTATTGCAAAAACAATAATCAATACCTGAAGCACTTTTTTATTCCATTTTTCAGAGCATCGTTTTTCTCTGATGAGGTTTCCAATACAAAAATACGGTATTCCTACACATAGGAAATTTCTGACCAGTATGTACGGAAACTCCTGATGGAAAATGAGCAACGAATACTTTCCAAATATCAAGTCTGCGATGAGTAGCACCGGAGCTAAATAGTACAGAATCTTTCGACAGTTGAGCTTGTCTACCAGTAAAACAATCACCAACACATAAAGGATTGCCCCTAAATACCAAAGATGCCCTGCCAACGGAGATTCGTTCAAAGCTAAAAACTTCAGAATGCTCTTTCCAGTAAAAATTTCCTGAACATAGGTTATTATGCTATCTCTTCTGAGAACATTAAGTGCAATATTCCAGATGAAGAAAAGCACATTTGCTTCCACAACCAAGTAGAGTATCTTCTGGATTTGTCGCTTTTCCTTATGTCGTGCAACGGTATCTGAATAAAAGTATCCTGTAATCATAAAGAAAACAGGAACTGCTACTCTGGTCAGTGTCGTAAAATATGCACCGACTTTTCCTGGAAACGGAACATGAATACAGACAATTAAGAAAGCGCATAATGCTTTCAAAATGTCAATATTATCTGCTCTGCTCTGCTCTGCTCTGCTCTGCTCTGCTCTGCTCTGCTCTCAAAATTGTCGCTCCTTTTCTTATTCATTTCAACTCCTTATTTTCCAAGACGACTTTTTACTAAATTCACGCCAGATTTCAGCATGTCCACATTCGTCAGCATTGCATAAATTGCTGTGATGCAGAGTGCAACAAACTGGATTATCTTATTCCCGCAGTAGTATGTTCCAATCAGCATGCCACCAATGAGAACACTACCGACAATAATTGGCTTCCGAATCTTCATATGTACGGTCTTGTTTACATCAATATAACGAATGACAAACATCGAAAGGAATGCAACCAATGTGGAAACAGAAGCTGCAAACACCTGAATCTTGTTAATTAAAATCAGGTCTACTGTAATATTGATAATTGCCGCTGAAATAGAGGTATAAGCTATCTTCTTTGCATTTTTTTGAGCCACATAAACGCAACTATATAATCCAACCAATACCCGGAAAAGCATCGCATACATCAAAATCAAGATTTGATTATACGCAGCATCATACTTTGTATTAATCAGTATCGGAAATATAAACGGCATGCATGCAACAATACCGAAGCATGCCGCTGCAAACAGCTTAAAGAGTGATGTCATCGTTTCTGTTAAAAACTCATCTCTATCTTCGTCGCCGTAGTGCAAAGATACTGTCTCAGTCCAGGACAAATTCAAAATATTATAGAAGTTAATAAATACATTAGGGAACTTATTTGCTATAGAATAAATACCATTAGCCGCAGTTCCTAAAAAGTGTGCAATTATTGTTCTGTCTGATGCATTTACAACCCACCAAGCCAAGTTGTTCGGAATCAGTGGGATAGAATAAGTACTGACTCTTTTGAATACTTTTGGCTGAATACGCTTAACAGAAAAATATTCCCATGCCTTAGACGCAACCACCAAGTATAACAGAGTCAGAAATTGCGCAACCAGGGTGGACATAAACAGTCCTTGAAGCCCCATTTTCAAAAAGACCAACGCAATTACATTTAAAACAGTTGTTGCTGAAGCTGATATAAATGAAGCAATTGTGTATTTGACACTATATCCCAATCCTCTAACAAATTGAAGGAACAATGCCGTGTAGACATGCAACACTACATACAACAACAAAAAGTATGCATTTTCAATTTTCAAAAATGGCTCTACGCAAATGAAAAGAATGATATAAACAATGCTTTGTACTGTACTAGACAGCAACAATGTAGAAAACAGCTTTCCCTGTTCTTCTTTGTTTCCACGGTGATCCAGCATAAATCGAAATAATCCCTGATCCAGCTGCCAGTTTACCAATGGAAGTAATAATGTTGAATATGTTACTAATAAATCAAACGTGCCATACTCTTCCGTTGACAAAATTGCCGTATATAAAGGAAGAAGGAAAAAACTGATGCACTGTGTGCACAGCTTTCCCACTGTAAGTATGGCCGTATTTTTTGCTAATTCTGTTTTACGACTCATTAGTTAGTGTCTCCTATAACAAGTTCTGCCTTAATATAGTTACGCAATATCAAGGCAGAACTAACTTATTTTAATATTCTGTCAATGTAATCCAGTGACTTTTTACGTTCATTATTCAATAGTGAATTCACTGCATTCCATTCAATTTCTGGTATAAGCGTTTCATTTTCAGTTTTTCCTTTTACAAGCCCGCATTTATGCAACTTAAAAATGTCAAGAATATTAAGAACCCTGTCTTTTCTTTCAATTTCCGTTTCCACATAAAAAGGCGTGTTCAAAATAATGGAAAAAGCTGTAGCATGAAACGAATTCGTTACAACACATTTTGCACCTGCGATCCATTGTAAGAATTCTGCTGGACCGACAGCTCCAATGTGCTTCACATCACGATATTTAAACCATGTTTCCTGATCCCACAGCATTAAGAGCTCATACCCTGTTTCTTTGCTTAGTTTTTTTGCAAATCTCAATGCTGGTTCAGCTGTTTTACTATATCCCATCTTAAAGAAAAGGATATAATCTTTTTTTACTGGCTTTGCAGCTAATTGCATCCAGCTATTTTTCGGTGTAAGAAAAACTGGATCTAACACAACTTCTATGTTTTTTTCTTTCATTCTCTGTTCAAGAGCCGTTTTTGACGCGCTTTCTCGCACAGAAATATGTCTAAATTCTTGGAGGCACTGAATCATCTTATTTGATTCTTTCAATGAAAAATCTGCACCACCTGTACTTGCCGCATAAGCCGCCTTTTTTACAGAAGCATCAATTTCTAGTAAAAAGTAATGCATATCGTGTTCAGTAAGATTATAATTCCAAACCTGATCTGAACCTACAATAATTTCATCAAAGGAATTGCAAATACTTTGAAAGTCGTCTTCATTCTGACACTGTTTTGAGCAAACTGTGTTTTCTACTCTGAAAGCCTGGAATTTTGAATTACGTTTAATTTTATCCGGAATCCGGAGTGCACTTTTAATAATTGCTTTTGGATGCTTATTTTTGAATGGACTGATTGAGTAATCTTTACGAATAAACTCCGGCTCATAGTCTATCAGCTCGCATTCCATATTTCCACGTTCTACAATCGTTTTTTGCAATGATACAGCCTGCAGCAATGCTCCAAAATTGTTTGCAGAATGAAAAGTCAATATACCAACCCTGTTCATACGATTGCACCTGCAAATTCTTTTTCACATTTATCCAACACAGCCGCAATTACCTGATCCATGTCGTAATACTTATACTCGCCAAGTCGACCTCCAAAAATCACCTTGTTTTCTGCGTCTGCCAGCTTCTTATACTCAGAATAAAGCAAGCCATTCTTAGCATCATTAACTGGATAATACGGTTCATCTCCCGGTTTCCACTCACTACTATACTCACGGCTGATGATAGTTTTCGGCAGATCATTGCCGTTTTCATCTTTACCGAATTCAAACCATTTGTGTTCAATGATACGGGTCCACGGAGTTTTACGGTCGGTATAGTTCACTGCAGCATTTCCCTGGAAGTTTGGCTTATCCAAAATTTCCGTTTCAAAGCGAACAGAACGGTATTCCAGCGTACCCAGCTTATAATCAAAATAAGCATCAATCGGTCCAGTGTATACAACCTTGTCAGCCAATGCATCCAACTCAGCCTTGTTCTCCAGATAGTCTGTGTTCAAACGAACCTCAATGCCATCCAGCAGATTTGCAATCATCTTGGTATAGCCGCCAACAGGAATACCCTGATAAAGTGCATTGAAATAGTTGTTATCAAAAGTCAGACGAACTGGAAGGCGCTTAATAATAAAAGACGGCAACTCTTTACAATCGCGCCCCCACTGCTTTTCAGTGTAACCCTTGATAAGTTTCTCGTAGATATCGCGACCGACAAGAGAAATGGCCTGTTCTTCAAGATTCTGCGGCTCGCCAGTAATCTCCTTGCGCTGTTCCTCGATCTTGGCGGAAGCCTCCTCCGGAGTCACAACACCCCACATCTTGTTAAAGGTGTACATATTGAATGGAAGGGAGTACAATTCTCCTTTATAATTAGCAACAGGTGAGTTGGTAAAACGATTAAACTCAGCAAACTGTGTAATATAATTCCAGACCTTCTTATTGTTGGTATGGAAAATATGAGCACCGTACTTATGAATGTTGATGCCCTCAACATTCTCCGTATAAATATTACCTGCAATGTTCGGACGCTTATCTACTACTAAAACAGATTTTCCATGAGCCTTGGCTTCATGTGCAAAAATGGCTCCGTAAAGACCAGAGCCGACTACTAAGTAATCATACGTATTTTTCATCCCTTGTTCTTCCCTTCTTTACCACATTAATATAAAACGCCAATGATGCTGCAACGCATATTATATAAAAATGGAATGTACGATCATAAATCATATTACCCGTCAGTCCGTAAATTAAACAAAAAATTTGAATTGCAAATGAAGTCACTAAAACTGGTCGATATGCGTTGTATTCCTCATCATAATTCAATAGCTGAATGTTCTTAAATGTAATTATAACCGAACTCACTGCAGAGATAACAAAAATTGAAAATCCAATTATTCCGGTTTCGGCCAACAACTCCAAATATATATTATGACACCCTGTCGTTGCATCTACTATTGAAGATGCCAAACTTGAGTAGCGAATTCCAAACCAGCCAATTCCCATTATTGGATGTTCCAAAAAAGTTTTCCATGCATATGTCCACATTGAAATTCGAGTCAGACTTGATGAATCCGTTCCAACATTTTGAATCTTTAAAAGTGTATCTCCCAATTGCGGAATCATTTCAGTAATAACTGGCCCAACAATTAATAAAATCACCACCACGAGCATCAATCTAAATGTTTTTTGAAAAACTTTTGCCGGATTAATTGCATAATAAGTCAGAATTACTGCTGCAATTCCAAACATCAAATGTGCTCTTTTTGTTGTAAGAAGTAATGCTCCTATTGAAATTACTGCTAAAATAGCTATAATCCTTTTTTTCTTTTTTTCTACATCAGATAGCAGGCTTGCTATTAAAGCAAGACAAACTATCGTAATATATGTACCATTTTGTGAATAGTGATCCGCAATGCCTGCTCTATATCCATATGCGCCATAATATGTTCCCGGTTGGTATGCTTTATAGGTCAACCCTATAAATTTTTCATATAAACCATTATTCAAAAAAAACAGCCATGTAAAAAGCACATTGAAGCACCCAACTAGAACTATTAATTGAGGAATATTTTTTATCCACTGTTCACTATACATCCCCACAAATACTATTGAAAGACATAAAACAATTCTTAAAGTGTTCAAATGTGTTCCCGCGGCAAGTTCCTTATTGTTAACAAGAACAACAGCAATATATAATATCCACAATAAGTAAATGGCCTGTTTCTTAATCTTTCTATTTAAATATACAAAAGCTCCTAATGACGACAGCCCAAGAACTGTAAACCTAATATCAGAGATTAAAACCTTTGATAACAAAGCCCAGTAGTTTGCTTCTATAAGAATTAAAATCACTGTAAACTCTGCCAATGTATTTCTACTAATTTTCAAGTTCACTGTTGTTCACCACCTCACCATCTTTTCAGGTTATATAAAGGAATAATAAATCCTGTTTTATACATTAATAATTTTAGCTTGTATTTGCCTTTTATATGACTTAAGTTCAATGCTTCAGTCCAAACACTACTTTGCATTAGTTTTCGGATGGATTTCATTTTTTCCTGCATCGTCAAATTCAGTTCTTCCGCAAGATAATATTTAAAAACAATCTGCTTTAATTTTATGAACAGCCAATCTCTATATGCATTGCAAATTTCTTCTTCATCTACTCTGCCAATAATAGGCGTTATTTTCTTTATTGCCTTTGTAATAGTTTTTTCTATACTAGAACTAAATTTGTTCATCACACTATATTCATTCTGAATATAATAATACCAATAATCATCTACAATACAGATTCTTGCATTCTCAATTAATTTAAGCGCCCAGAGTGTATCTTCCGCAATTGAAAGTTCCTTATCAAAAGGGATTTTCAATGCCGTTTCTTTTCTAATCAAATGTGCCCAGCATCCCTCAAAATTAAACATCCATCCATCTTGGTTTCTTCCCCAGCTGCCGCAATTTTTCTTAAATATATGTTTTGCGTACTCTTGACGTAATTCCTCATCATCCAAACATAGCATTCTCCCTGTTCCGGGGTTTACTATAACGTCCATATTTTTAGCGTCACTTCTGTTAGTCTGCAGGATTCTTCCAATTGCCACATCACTATTTGTTTCAGTTATTGTTTGATATGCACTTTCCAGCGCATTGGAAGTAAACAAATCATCCGCATCGGCAAATAGCACATAATTTCCATTTGCCTTTTTTACTCCATAATTTCTAGCTTCGGAAACGCCTTCATTACATTTATGATAAACACTAATCTTTTTGTCTTTAACTGCAAGATCATCTAAGCACTCGGCTATAGCAATCTTGCTGCCATCATCGACAATAATAATCTCATAATCCGTAAAAGTTTGAGTCTTTATGCTTTCCAGACAGCTCTTAACATCCTGTATTTCGGTATTATATACAGGTATAATAACACTAATTTCCATATTTTATTTCCTTAAGTCATTTTCAAACAACCTTTTATTAAGGTATGGACGCGATGCATGCAATCCAACTATCTTAGCTGGTGCCCCCGCAACCGTTACACCGTTTTCTGTTACAGATTTATTCACGACTGAATTTGCCCCAATTATAACATCATTTGCAACTTGGATTTCTCCAAACACCTTAGCTCCTGTACATATGTATACATTGTCCCCAATAGTCGGTACCCCCCCCCTTGAATCTCCAATATTTACGCCTTCTTGAATTCTACAATTTTTACCGATTCG
>UMED01026473.1_pt1 | contig 13099 bp, 12 predicted proteins | sample 1964661 | NCBI WGS metagenome assembly UMED01 (sample SAMEA4836011, study PRJEB28245) | human gut metagenome | biome: gut microbiome; material: fecal sample | place: Denmark | collected 2008
TACCGACTGTCCGTGGTCTTTTCCAATTTATTATGACATATGTATTTTTGCTCTTTGTTTCCGTTATAATGGGAATTAACAAATCCCTGTTCGGTCCTATTTCAATCGGAAACAAGTTTTCCCATTTCAAAACGAAACAAGGGATTACATTTCCTATATATGTTTTCCTATTTCAAATGGAAACAGGAATTTTTTAATCTATTATCTTTTTTCATTACAACCGAAATAAACCTCTCTATTTGCAGATTCATTTTCCCATTACAAAAGAAATAGTTGATCATTCTTTCTCTATACTACGATAGGTTCCTGATCCAATATGTTCTATATATCCATTTTTGACAAGCCAATGGATATAATTCTTGATTATGATTCTTTCCTTTCCCTGTTCATGTCGTGATGCCAGCTTCCATTTTTCTTTCTTAGTGGTTGCATCGCAAATTTCCAGATACAGCTTCCCTTTCTCGGAAACAAACTGCGGCATGATCTTGACTCTCTCTGGAAATAGCTCCGACGGAGTCGGTCGTGTGCATTCCTGCACAATATATTTCGCTGGTTTTCTGAATACGGTTCCGTCTGGTTTTCTGACCGTCATAACACTCTGTTCCTTATTTTCCACCTTGCATACCCCGCCTATTGCCTCATTTATCATGTCAGTGACCATTTTCTCGGAGAGAAGCGGTGTACAGAGATCGCATCGACGACCATTAAGAAATTCAACAGGATAGCCACTGGTTACTGTGCCACACAGCTTATGTCTCAGCTTCACTTTCTTTTTCTGACTTACAAAGGGTAAAATGACCTCATATTCGTCTCCTGTCAACTCCTGAATCCGCCTTTCAAATATCTCAGCAGTATGTTTTTGTGGGAAACAGCACCTGCAGTACGGCGCCTTTTCGAACTTTACCAGACCAATTTTGAAAGTACGTCCGCATTCCTTATGATGTATAATAACATTTTGGGTTGTTTTCCGATTTCCGTACTGGATTAATGTATATTTGCTTTTGGTCGGATCAATACGATTTTGAATTTCCTCCTCACTCAGTCGAAAACCACAGACACATTCCTTTTCTTCGTACACGGCAGTCAAAGCGTTTATTTTCCGAATTTTTCCGCAGGTTTTATGCAGTACGCCTTCCACTTTTCCTGCTCCGTCCGTAATGACCTCATATTGTCCATCTCCAAGGAACCTTAATCGCCGGTTTAATAGCTGTTCTTCCAAAAGCTGTTTTTCACATTCAGGGCATCCAGAACCCATTAAAATCGCATAGGGATGCGTATAAAACTCATATCCACACTGGCGGCATTTTAACAGTACAGTCTGTCCAAAAGGTGACCGAAATTCATAGCTATATTTTATTTCTTCCCTGAAATTTTTCTCCCATCCTTCTCCGTGATTTTCTGTTTTCTGCTGAAAATCCTCATAATCTTCAAACAGAAAACTCAAAAGACAAACTCCCACAGTCACAGACCTTATTTTGCTGTTCAGGCAGGCTGAGATTTTACTTTCCGGTTTATCTCCCAGCAATTCTCCATAACCGGCATCCTTCATGTCCGAAACTAGATTTCCGAAAGGCTTTATCAACGGATACCCCCTCTCTTCCATGCGTTCCAGAAGCAGCAACTGGGTTATGTTCCAGTCGATGTTTACCGGCTCATCGTACATTCCTTTCATAAAACCGGATATTTTAAGTTCCGTCTGCTCCGGAGCCCTCATTCGTACCGGTTCCAAGGTGGAAATTACTTCCTTCCTGTTTAAATACTCATTGTTTTTGATCCTTACTTTCATCAGCGGAATTTTGTGTTTTGCACATATACTCACTGCTGGCAGATGATGCCATGTATGGTAATACGCTTCCCCTCTATTTCTTTGATCTTCCTTCATACATTCAGGACACACTTTTAACTCATGAATGTCCGCCACTCTGTCGCACAAACTTTCATAAATACCTATCCTGTCCCTAAACAGCAATTCCGAACGTTTTACCTGCTGTCTCCACGGCAAAAGAGGAAACCACACATAAAGAGGAGTCATCCTGGATACAATCGTTTCTAAAGTCGGAAAACATTTCATTTCCTTGTATCGGCTGCATACGGTCTCCAGGGCCGGCATATAATCGAGATGCCTTGCATTGGCATAACATACATGTTGAGGCAATATTTTCTTCATATAGTAGTCTGTAAAAGAATACTCTGCATTGTAGCCACAGAACCCGTTTGCTTGTGCAAGCCTAAGTAACCAACTGTACAGAAGCTCATCAGCCTCCGGTTTAAAACACACTGGAATATACATAAAAAGCCTCCTTTTTCTCATTTTTTTAATTATGAGAAAAAAGAGGCTTCTTGTTGCAAAAAGCTGCTGTATTTCAACTACAAATCGATGTCCCTGTATGATACCTCGTAAAGTCCGTATCTAACCCGCCGAATATATCCGTTCTTTTTCAGCCATGACAGTATATTATGGATCTGTGTGTCACCCATTTGTAGTTCCTGTTTAACTTCCATACACGAAAACTGCCTCCCTTTTTCTTTCGCCCAAAGGTACACTTCAGCTTTCTTTCCAATCGCTCTCTCCGGTTTCTTAATCCGATGCCGAAACACCATGGACGGTGTTGGTCTTGACAGTTCCTGGATCAGGAAACGGCTGTCTTTGACCATCGTGGTTCCGTCAAGTCCCTGAATCTCATACCGGCTGATTTCCTTAGGAGCCACATGATACTTTCCTCCAGTACATTCTAAAACCAACTGTTGAAGTTCTTCCTGACGGATGACCGTACTGCAAAGATCGCAGCGTTTTCCGTTCTGAAATTCTACCGGGAGAATATCCGTACAGGTTCCGCAAGTCTTGTGCCAGAAGGTAATTTTCGTATCCTGATTGACGAAAGGGGTTTTTACCACATACTCGTCTCCAACCAGATCCTTCACTCGTTTTTCAAACAGTTGCGGCGACAAATTACGCTGGCGGCATTTTCTGCAGTAAGGGAATTTTAAAAAATTAACCAAATCCGTTGCGAAAGTTTGTCCACATTCTTCGTGTAAAATCATAACTTTTCCATTTCCCCATTTTTTCGATTCATATCCTATTACTTTGAAATTCCGGCTATATCTGTCCACCTTTTCCTGCTTTCGGCTTAAATCGGCTTCCATTGTGCATCCACATTCTCGCCTGCACCACACGGCATCAGCCGGCCTTATTTTTCTTACAACACCACAGGTTTTGTGCCGGATTTTACTTTGTCTATTTCCGTAGCCACAAAATCTTCCCTCTAATTCATATTCTCCGTCTCCCAGGTGCGACAACTGGCGATTCACAATTTCCTCCAAAGATAATCTGCCATCGCATTCCGGACATCCGCATCCCGACATAATCGCATACGGATGAATATGAAACTGATTGCCGCAAATCTTACATTCCATAAATACGGTCTGCCCAAACGGAGAAAGCAGGTGGAAATTTTCCTTTATATATTGATAAAAATCGTCTCGAAATCCTTCTCCTGCTGTCTCCGCTTCCCGAACAAACACTTCCGGTTCAGGAAAAAGAAACGATAAAGCCCGAAGCAGATTTTCCTTGTGAATCCATGACGACGCCAGCATCCGTCTGATTCCCCGTCCTGTCTGTTCCTGAAAAAACACAGCATATCCGCTCTGCCGGAGTCCTTTTGCCAATTCGTCATACGGACTTTCCCCGCTGTATCCCAAATTCTCCATTCTCCGCTGCAGAATCGTTCTTACACTCTTTAAATCAATAAACAACGGCTTGTCATACAATGCTTTTGTAAATTTGGAAAGTTCCCATTCCGTTTCCGGGTCGGCAAGAAGCTGCACGGGAACAACCTGCTTTAAATCAACATCTGCTAATTTGTGTTTGCGTTGTGCAGCCTGAAGCACAACTCCGTGTCTGGCGCACATTCTTGTTTCCGGCATTTGATGCCAAGTGTGGCAATAAAAAAAGCCATGGTTTAATTTGTCTTCTTCCATGCATTGGGGACACAGTTTAATCTCCGAAACTTCGGAATTAAGCGGTATGTCATACAGAATATTGTCAGCATCCCTTAAGATAACCTGGGAACGCATTGCCTGTTTCCCATATGAGTCAAACGGAAACAACGCATAAAGAACTGACATCCTTCGAAAAACAAAATCCACATCGGGAAAACTTGTCGTTGCGCCGTTTTCCTTACATACATGGTCCAGACCACGTATGTAATCCAACCTCACGGTACCTACGGGGACTTTTTTGCTCGTTTCCTTTCTACTGCTTAGAAAATCGCTCTGGAACTTGCAGATGCCGGATACACCGTTACATTCCGCCATCCGCATAAGCCATCCATACAAAAACTCGTCATCAAACGGTCTGACGCATATCGGGAGCATTATTCCACCCCCCTTCTTTCTCCATTGAGCCTTTTAATAAATTTTCCATTTCTTCCAATGATATTTGAACCGTTTCCGATTTCTTTTCATCTACAGATTTTTTTACTGTTTTTTGTCTCTTGGACTTCTCCAAGCATTCTTTTCCAAGAATCCCCAATGTCAACTGTGTCTTCTGACGAATGCCAAGGGACACAAACCCTTCTCTCTTTTCTGCTTTAGCGTAAGCTTTCCGTATACTTTGTTCGGAATATTCCGGACAGCAGCATAAAATCGCATCACTTACGGCAGCCAGATGCATGTCCCGATTATAATGATCCCTCATGTTTCTTTCATTCTGCGCTTTCATTTCCAACATCATCTCTCGCTCCCTGTCTGCTTCCACAGACTTTTTGATCTGTAAAAGCACGGATTCTCTGGCGGACAGGTATTGCTGCTCGCTTTCTTCAAGAGATTTCATAAGCAGTTTTTTCATTTGTCCGAATTTCTCCTGTGCAATTTTTCGTATGTAGGCTGCCGTAATTTCCGGTTCTTTTTTTGCAGCGGCCACTTCAAACTGTACCATCATCCACAGCAGAATCAGGAGGTCAATGCTCCCCATGGATTCCTCGTACATCGTGTCCGTAAGTTCGGTCGTAACAAGCAGTTCCTGTGTCTGCCACTGATATTCCAAAATCCGGCTGATGATCAACTGCATAAAATCCGGCTGCGTACAATACTGATCCGCATGAATCAGCCAGCCCTCCGTTCTTCTCTGAAGCCTTAAAGTTTCCTGCCAATGCCTGCTTACATCTTCCGTTCCAATCATAACCAGGGCTACTCCAGTAGATGCAGTGATCGTCAAAAGATTTTCGGCCGACTTTGCACTGGAAGGAGAAAACTCCATCAGCTGGACTTCGTCTATGGCAATCACACCGATATGGTAGCGCTTGATCCACTGGCATACAATACTGGTCTGTTTGCCCAGATTGGCAACTCCCCGTATTTCCGCATAATGGCTTCCGCTGTCCAGTAGATTGTCCAACTGTCTTGCAAACTGTACAAAAAGTGCCGACAGATTTCCGTTTGCAAAAGCAGTCAGACGAATAATCGGAATTTGATAATAAGCAAATTCCTCAAAGTCATGCCGGATTACTTTCGGATATTTAGCAGATACCAACTGGAAAGCTGTTGATTTTCCGGCGCCGGCCGTCCCTATCATGGAAAATCCCATTGTGTTGCTCGAAATATCCATCTCTGCAGTAAGTACCTCTGCTTTTTCTTCTTCTCCTCCTACCTCAAATATGTCCGGACGAGCCGTCAGCCCGATTCTGCGTCTGGCGTAGGAAGACACAAGAGCCGCATGAAGATACTGGTCCACGCGTGCATGAAAAGGAAACGGAAAACGTATTTCCCGAAGCATCAAAATTTTCGTCTTTTTGTCCATCGCAGACATTTCGCGGGCTTTTTCTCGACTGTATCCGTTCAGAGGAATGCTGTTTTGAACCTGCAGTTCCCGATTTGTGGATATCCGTGGGAGTGCACAGATATCAGGATGACCTTCGTATCCGTTTCCGGACCAATATTCTGCCTTCACAATATCCTGCATATTAAGATCCAAATCATCGTACAGATTTTCCTCTTCCTCCAGGATTCTGTATGGAAGATCCATGTACCCGACATAGTTCATACGGCACCTCCTTGTCAAGCTTCGAAAAAGTCGTCCAGGTCGCTGAAGTCATCCGCTTTTGCAGGAAGAACAATGGATTCTTTCTTTTGAACCACATCAACTGCCGCTTCCCTGTATCCTGACTCCATTTCTGCATTGGATGTTATCCGGTTGCGTTCTGCCCGCAATGCCTGACGCATGTTCTTTTTTGAATTTTTTCCTTCTTCCTGAAACTTTCTTGCTGTCTGAATCGTATTTCCAATCGCTTCTCTGGCGGCAAGTCTGGCCGTTGTGTCCTCTTCCTCATATTTCCGTAGCATTTCCAGTTTTTTTTCATACATTTCATCATACTCAGTCCAGGTAAGATCCGAAAATCCCCTCAGTTCGCCTCTATCCGTATTCAGTTCAATAGCATAAACAATACCATCCACCATCACATAAACTTTCTGAACACTGCGCTGATCGTAACGAATTCCTTCCATTTTTACTTTCTTCTTTTCTGCCTTCGTCATAGCCTCAATCAGCCATGGGTATCTTGTATAATAGTACAAACCTTTGTATTCGATTCCTGCCCTGGACACCTTGAACACTCGGTCTGTTTTCAGCAATGCAAACATAAACTGAGGTTTTAATGCTTCCGTAATCGTGCGTGGCTTTCCAAAATTTTCCTGTCCATACTTCCAAACTCCACACGGAGCCGGAACAATGTTCTGTTCCACCATTTCCTTGGTAAATGGATACCCCTCCCTAGTGTGCATGTTTGCGTAAGCCACAAACTGATAAACCATGCTTCTGACATCGTGAATATCTGTACAGGCTGTTTCGTAATGCGCAGACTCCACTCTTTTTAAGATAGTTCCCGTTCCCTGCGCTTCCCCTCTTAGCATTTCCTGAAACTGATGGAAACTCTGTTCCACAAGTCCCTTTAAGGAACCGCTGCCAGGAGACACCAACGTCACGGTAATTCCCAGTTCCCCCATAGCTCTCCTGAACTCTTTGCTGATATATTCCGATCCATGATCCACACGGATTTCACTTGGAAGAAAACAGGACGGATAAACCTCCGGCGGAATGGTAACACCGTATTTCTCTGTCTGTCGGTTATGCTCCTCCATCAGTGTAAAAAACAGATTGGAAACACCCATATAGCTGTTGTTGTGATAGTCTGCCCAACAAGCCACGATACAGGAAGAATATACATCCACTGCCATATAAACAATTGCTCTTCCCACAAGTTGGCGACTGTCCGCTTCCGACACATTGTACATATCCACCTCCAACTCGTCCACTTCCAAAATCTGTCCCGGATAATCACAACCGCTTCTGGCATTACCAAGCAACAGCCGTTCATCATTTCTCACTGCCCGCCTGCCTTTTTTCGCCTGACGGATTGTCAGATTTCCAAGCTGCTCATTGCAGTACCGCAGATATCTCTTATATGACGGTCTGTCTTCCTTGGGCACAACCCTGATAATCAGTTCTCCGTCCTTCACTTCCCTGATCGTGTAATATTTCTGCAGCATATGGTCATATGAGGACTGGATGGTTCCTCCTTTTTCTTTTGTCTCCATAAATTCCATAAAAAATTCATGATAGCGTTCCTGTAAAATGGCATCGTTTTGAACATTGCTGCTGTTCCCGTTTTTGTTTTTAGCACCGCGTACATTTTTCCCTAATTCCCCTTTTTTCTTCTGTTTTCTTCCATCAATTAGGGAATATATATTCCGACCGGATTGAAGATATCTCCGGAGTAACCGAAGTCCAGCTTTCTTCTTAATGCCTAACCGTTTACAAACATCATAAAACTCAGGTTTTGCTTTTCTATGCTGAAGCTCATCCCAATTAGGGTACATCTGTGTAAGCATATTTTCTATTATGCTTTGCTTGTTACCAAGCAGAAGCATTTCTGCTTCCGTCAGTGTTTCAATACAGTACTGCTTTTCTTCGTACTCTGCCTCGACTATCTTTCCCGTTTCAATCATGTGCATCATGCAGTCTGTTTGAATCCTTTGAAAATCAAATTTTTCAATATCCATAGCAATCAGCAGGATCTGCTTTGTGTTCACATCCAAAATACGGTACAATGTATTATCCAGATTTACTACAGTCCCTGCTTTAAAATTCAGTTCCTGCATAGCCCTGCCTCCTTGTATTTTTCTTCAATCTCATCTTTCATCATTTGCGCCAGCCTGGCAAAACGCAATGGTTCTGTATCCATCGGAAGGTCGATCCATTTATGTGCCAGCAGATATTTCAGTTTCGATTCCGTATCTGTCACATAACATCTGTCATACCAGCCCATACAGATTTCTATGTTTCGCGCATAAACCTTGTTTAAGTCACTGCCAAATATAATGCGAAAGTCTGTACCGTGCCGTTTCCAATAATCACATTCTATAGTCTGTCTGGTCAGAAGCTTGTTGTAATGATTGGGATACAGCCGGTATCGGTCGGAATCCCGATTGAATTCGTCCCTGTCCGCTTTAACACTGTAGGCTACCGATGTTCCATCCGTATGTGTTACCAGAAAATCCGTAGACAGGATATTAGTCGGAATCCGAAAACCACGACACCTGCATATTTCTTCCACTATGGAAGCATTCATCAGCATTTGCTCTCTGATTTCTGCCACCCTGTCACTGTAACGCAGACACCAAAACAATGTTTTCTCGCTCTGTGACAACACATCCACCGTCCGTTTTTCAATCGGATCCCATATTTCCGATGCCGTGCCGATGCTCTTCGCCTCGTTTGCCTTAAGAAATCCGACATACTCCCTGCCTTCCCCCAGGCAACGCCCTTCTTCAAGCTTTTTTCTGTCACTTTTCTGTCTCACATGCGTTCTCCTCTCATACATTCGTCATTGAGGTACACAAATCCCTCAAATACGCTGGCTTCCAGCAGGTTATCCTGGCCGATGGCTTTTCGTCTCCACTGGACAATTTTTTCCAGAAAGGTTTCTTTCCACAGGCTCAGAGCCCTGCAGTAAGGCGGGATTTGCTGCCATGCGTCTTCGTCACAAAGCGGTCTCATCACATCGTCAATCCAGCATTTGTACCGTTTTCTCCCTTTTACAATAAGCATCTTTCCTGTTGCGTTGCACACGATGTCAGGATTTACCAAACAAATTTCCTCTCCGCCGACCTCCACCGGGCAACCATAAAACTTCAGTTTTTTCCCGTCTGTTTTGACATACCAGGTACACAGTTCCAGGGCCGCAGTAACTGTAACCCCTTTGTACCCTGGATACTTAAAGATGTCGCTCAGGATAATCTTATTGACCATCCCAGGCACGGCAGAAGCTACAAAAAGAGCCAGTCCGTATGCGGGGACATTCTCGAAGCCTTCCGTGTCAAATAAACAGATATCCATGTCCAACACATCCATCGTAAATACTTCTTTCTCTGCGTGTATGGTTGCCATTCCAGACGGCTCCATCACGATATGCGGGTTTTCTACTCTTATCGGCGTTTTTTTCCCTTTTTCGCAACCGTACAATACATAGTTCCCTTCTTTTCTGACAAACCAATCGATTAGGTGTTTTGCTTCCATGACAATTTCCTCCTTAAAATTTTTCTAAAATATGGAGACGATTTTCAAAAATTCCCGAAATTTATGCCATTTTCTTTTTTCATTTCTTTTATTTTTCATATTGTTTTTTGCTTATTAAAGTATTAATTTAGCTACTTTTCTACCGATATTTCTTTAATTTATTTTTTTCATATTTCTTTATTATTTATAATATGGTAAAATTAAAAAAACACAGACGAAGGGAGTGGCATCATGCCAACCTATATGTACATAAGAGAAACGAGTTTTGTTCTTCCGCTCAAAGAACAGCTTGAATATGCCAAAGAACACAGCATTGTCCGTGAGCACCGTCTTGGCCCTGGTCAGTATGCCCGTGAAAACTGCACGGACATCCGGCAGCTGATCAGCCATCCCTTAAAGGCCGGCGACCGGCTCGTGGTTCGAAACCTGCTTCTGATCGGTCATACCCACCAAAAGATTTTTGACACGCTCCAGGAATTCCACCGTGCCAGGATTCAGCTTGAGATTATAGACGCCAACTATCTTGACCTGGTTCCTGCTTCCGGAGATCCACGGTCCGAAAATCAGGACTACGCCAAACTAACGGCATTCCTGCGTGTTTTTACCACTGCCAACGAAAAAAGAAAGGTACTTCGCATGAAGGCCGATCCATCGGCAAAACGGGGCCGTCCGGTCAAAAACTGGAAGTCGCTTCCAGACGATGTTAAAAAAATCATTATCCGCCATGTAGAGAATCTCTACGACTATCCAGAATCCCGCGCGATCATGGACATCAAAGATACCGGATACTCTATCGGCATTTCTACCTTCCGAGCCGTCAAAAAGGAATACAAGGTACTGTTAAAACAACGCAGAAAATAAAATGCACAGGGGATGCCGCCATGGCACCCCCTCTTTCGTCTCAAAAGCCAAATATCAGCCTTCTCAGCGTCCTGTTATGCAGAAGGGATAAAAACTGTTTCACTTCGTTTCTTCCTTCGTTGTATTTAAGATCCACCGGTGTCAGTTCCCAGCCATGGTCTTCTACTGACTTTGCCAGTTCCCTGACCTTCCAGTCATTCTCGTGCTTCTTTAAAATTTGATGGAACACTTCCCATGCAGCCAAATGTTCCGGACTGTCTGTATGAATCAACCATTCCTGAAAAACATCCGACCAGATCCATACCCTTGTGTAGACCGCTTCCACCATGCACATGTCGTTAAGCATCCGTTTTCTTAGTGTTTCGGGATCTTCAAAAGGATAGGATGCATCCTTTAGAATCCCCCTGTACTCCTCTTCCCACTGGAATATCGTCTCCCACATCCGCTCCGATAATGGAGTATCTTTTCTGGGACTCCAAGTATACAAAATATCATCAGGATTCACACACAGGTATTTGTCGGTACTGACTTTCGTGACCGGCTCCATGGGATTGATCCCAGGCGTAACACAGGCAAGAAACTTCGGAAGATCCGGCAGACGGCTTTGTGAATATTGTTCCAGGGTTTCATGTATGCAGCCGGCATCCGTCCGTTTTTCCAATGTAAAGGCAGTTTCAAGAACAAAATTCTGCCAGCCCAGAACACTTTCCGGATAAATCCTGGCTTCATCAGCAACCGTCAAGGCATTGTCCGCATACTGCTCCCACAACATATAGGCCGCCTATCGCCGCACTCGAATAAACACCTTTTCCGGTATCTCCGCTTTTCAGCCAGCATTCCTCAGTGTTGAACTGGATCGGTTCGTACATTTTCTCATCCAGAAAACTTCCATTGACCGTAAAGTACGGTCGTTTCGGGTTTGGCGGTGACATGATATAAAATCCCGTGCCGATAGCGAGCCAGTGCAGTTCGCATATACCGGCGGTCTGGAATAGTTTTACCATCTGGTTTGCAAACTCAGTCTTCTTTTCTACCGAAACCTTCGCATTCCCGACAATCCCCATGCAGATTCCATTTATCTCATTCAAAACCGCCAGTCTCTCCATATGCTTCACACCTTTTCTTCTTCGCTTGGCTTTTCTTCTCTCTCACAATCCTGCATTTTGAGCGGACACTCCGTAGCACAAAATTCTGCATTATTCCACTTTGCCAATTTCTCTCCATGCACCCAGATTAGGTTTAGTAATGAAACTGCGCCATTATGCAGCAGGATTGCACTCAGGGGATCACCATAATCCTTTTTGGCCTGCTCAGCACACTCTGCAATCGTTTTTCCCTGCTCCATGTAAACTTCCATGTTTGTCGCCCATTTTTCAGCAAAATCGAAAAGAAGTTTGCTATATGCATGATACTTCACGCCATCGATAGTTATCTCCTGCAACAATGCTTCCATATTCTTCAGTCGCTCCATTTTTCAATCCTCTCCATCTTCATCGATCAGGCAGACTTCTCCGCCCTTCCGGTTTTTAAAAACCCCGCCTCGCCAGTAATAATCCCGAAGCTGCCTGTCCAATTCCTTTGGTAAATCATCCCAACAATTTAAGATGCTGCGTATTTCTTCCTGCCAACAGTCATCAAGCAATCCGCTGCTGTTTAAATCGTCCAGGAGACCTTTTATGTCTTTCTGGAGAATTTCCGGAAGTTCTGCATCTACTTTCAGCTCCTCGTAGACATATCTGCCGACGAACAGCCTCTTCTGCGGCGGGATCTCCCATTCCTTTCCTCGTACTCGAACCTGAATCGGCGCATCACCCGCATTTTCGATCCATACATCCAGAACATCCGTCCATGTGTAAAATTCAAAAGTATTTTTTGGGAAATAGCGGTAGTCCGCCACTCTTCCATGGATCATCCAGCTTACCAGTACCGAATCCTGCACAAAACTCAAATGCACGCTGGGCTGTCTTTTCTCGTATACTTTTCCGTCCAGCCTTAGGGCCGCCGCGACAAAGCCGTACTCCGCACAATTGTCCAGTACCAGCAACACTCCTTCCCCGTCACCCGGAATCTCCAGTTTTCTCTCGTACTGTTTCCGTACTGCATCAAAATCCGAAATCAGCCGTTTTGCTTCGTCGTCAAAGCGTGTAAAATCTGCATCTTCCAGTCTGCACACATATTCCGAATTTTTTGTGATGATAATGGCCATGTCTCCTTCCAATCGCACTTCTTTCACATACGAAGTGTGCATGGAACTTCCGTCAGCCAACCGGTCGTGGCCAAATACAATCCCATGGGCCAAAACACAGCTTTCTTCTTCACTTTCGTACTGTTTTAAGTACCAATATTTCAATCGTTTCACCGCTTTTCTATTCCTCCTCCCTGCGATTTTCTTTCCGGTATACCAGAATATCCTCTACGGAAGTTTCTAATATTTCCGCAATCTGACATAAATGTCCAAGCGATGGCAGAGATTTCCCGTTCAGCCACTTATACACTGCCTGGTGATTCTCAAGACCCAGAAATCTCTGCAGATCTGCTGCTTTCATGCCACGCTCCTGCAACAGCCTTTTCAGCCGTCCTCCCGTTGCTTTTCTGTCTATCTCCATACCATCCCTCCTTACGGGGCATAGGTCAGTTCCAGTCTCATACTATTGTCTGTCTCCCTAC
>UMED01023406.1_pt1 | contig 13087 bp, 14 predicted proteins | sample 1964661 | NCBI WGS metagenome assembly UMED01 (sample SAMEA4836011, study PRJEB28245) | human gut metagenome | biome: gut microbiome; material: fecal sample | place: Denmark | collected 2008
TATCTTCCATAGCGACACTGATTGTCGCTGAGAAATTCAATCAGGACAACTTTGTCAGGCTGATAGTTTTTGTATGCGGCAACCTTTTAGGCTGGCTGCTCTATTTCTCTTTTCAGACAGTTATCTTCGACACTTACGAAATCTACAAAATAAAGTTCGGCAAGAAAGGAACGATTGCCGAAACCATAAAGGGACGGGAAGAACTGCCTCAAGGTACGCTTGAACCGACAGCGGCACTAAAACCGATGCCGACAAGCGGAGAAGCCTCCGCTGGCACAGAGCCGCCGATAAAACTTTCCATCGCCCCGGAACTTCACGAGAAGAACCGTGCCGACTACGAGGACAGGGAAAAACAAGAAAAGGAAGAGCGCATCCGCATGGTCATGGAGTATATTCATTTCTACATGCCCCGTATCGCTGACGAAGAGACTGTGAACCATATCTGCAAAGAGGTGAACAGTTGGATGAACCTTCACACTTACAAGCCGAAGCCGATAACAAGACGGTTGACGAAAGAGATTACCAATATCCCACTCCGCCATTTCGTGTGGAATATCTCCGAGCGTTTCATGTACAAGAAATATTATAATGGGGACAACCGTGCCCGTTTTATCAAAGCCCTTTTCCCACGTGAATTTGCCGATACGGATATAGCGACCATCAAGAACTTCAAGGTAGAACCGTTGAAGACACTTATTCCGATTGACGAACCTGAAAACGGCAATCTGGATTTCCATTATCCTGCGGATTATGTACGGGAGCAGCAGATTTAAGCCTGTTTTAGAGAAATCACGATAATAACGACAAACAGCCGAAAACTCATAATCCTCTGTTATACAATAATTCCCGAATAACTTTACCCGTCATTTGCGGTTGGGCATCGTTATTCGGGAATTATTTTGCAATGACCTGTCGTGGAGATATTCACGGTTATATCATTGCTGTCCTTTGCGCCAAGTCTTACAAAAGAGACGAGCGCAAAAATGGAAAAAACAATTCTTACATTCAATGACCTCCCCGAGGTTGTGGCTCAGCTTCGAGACGAGGTGATGAGCCTTAGAAGCCTGCTCACCGAGCAGCACAGTGTGAATAATGCAAAGGCAGTGGACACCCATGTCCCCATGTCCGTGGACGAAGCGGCAGAGTATCTGGGTATTCCAAAAGGTACGCTCTACATGAAACTTTCGGAAGGAAGCATTCCTGCCACCAAGCCCGGAAAACGCTACTGCCTCTACCGTGACGAGCTTGACAAGTGGCTGGAGTCCTCCCGGAAGAACCCCGTTCCGTTGTCCGATGAGGAACTGGGCGAGTCCTTATCCTCTTCCCACCGCCGCAAGCCCAATCCCCGTAACTGGTAAATGTCATGGAAGAGGACAAGAACTATATCAGCCTGATATATGGCGACCTTGCGAGGGCTACCCAAATGCAGGACGGTATGCCGGAGAGTATCGGTGTGATGAGTATCAAGACCGCCAACAGGACTGTACTCGAAGCATCGCTGTTGCCCACGCCCCGTGCGTTGTGGGACAGTTTCTGGTACGAGGGGGAACTGTCCTGCCTCTTTGCCGATTCCAACGTGGGCAAGTCCATCCTTGCCGTACAGATAGCCGACCGCATCGCACGGACTGACAATGTACTGTATCTGGACTTCGAGCTGTCCGACAAACAATTCCAACTCCGTTATACCGATGAACACGGAAACCTCTACACCTTTCCGGAAAAGCTGTATCGGGTATCTCTTGACTGCAATTCGCTGTTGGAAGCCGACTTTGAAGAGGCGATTATCGGCAGCATCGAGCAGATGGCGTTGCAAACCCGCTGTAAGATTTTCATCGTGGACAATCTTACCTACCTGTGCTGTGCTATGGAAAAAGGCGATGCCGCCGGACGGCTGATGATACAACTCAACAACCTCAAGAAGAGGTATGACCTGTCCATGCTTGTCTTGGCGCATACCCCCAAACGCTCTTTGGACTGTCCCATCACATCCAATGACCTTGCAGGAAGCAAACGGCTTTACAACTTCTTTGACAGCGTGTTTGCCATCGGCAAGAGTGCGCAGGACGGTGGGCTTCGCTATGTGAAGCAGTTGAAAGTGCGCTATGGCACATACTCATACGATGCGGACAATGTAATCCTCTATGAAATAGAAAAGGTGGATGCCTTCTTGCAGTTTGTGCATAGGGGCTACTCCACGGAAAAGGAGCATCTGAGGAAACTGGGCGACAATGAATCAAACCAAAGGGACTGCATGATTTTGCAGTTATCCCAATCAGGCAAGTCCGTAAGGGAGATAGCCTCACAGGTGAATTGCGGCAAGTCCACCGTCAGCCGGATAATCCAACGCAGCAAGGAGGCTAAGGATATGGCTGTCCCAAGTGTCCCACCGTCCCAACCCACAACAAGTGGGACAATGGGACAAGACGGGACAGTCGGGACAATCAAGGAAGTAAAGCAAGCAGAACTGTTTGCCGGACAAGAAAAAGGGGAGGACAAGCCATGAAAAAGCGGTATTCCCCGAAGTGTCCCAAGGTGTCCCACCGTCCCATGCCCTATGAACCGGGACAGTGGGACAGGACGGGACAGCGGAACCATCAACGGAAAGGAGGAAAGCAATGAGCGGCTATTCTTTACAGAGATATAAAGGAACGGCAACACGGCATACCTGCCCGGGTTGTGGCGACAGACATTCCTTTGCCTATTATGTGGATGAGCAGGACACACCCCTGCATCTATCGGTCGGCAGGTGCAACCATGAAAGCAGTTGCGGGTATCACTACACCCCCAAGCAATACTTTCGGGAACACCCCGAATGTCGTGCCACAAATGATTTCTCTTTTGGTGGGCGAAAAGTGGAACAAAAGCCCAAGCAGGTATCACAGCCGAGTGTCACAGGTTACATACCACCCCATTATGTGGAGAAATCGAAAAGCGTTCACAGCAACTTCTTCCGCTTCATTGCCTCGCTCCTTACTTCCTATTACGGCAGTAAGGCAAAAGAAGTGTTGAAACGGTTGCTGGAGGAATACCGTTTGGGGGCTACCCGTGACGGGGCTGTCATTTTCTGGCAGATAGACAGCAATAACAAAGTTCGCACGGGTAAGGTGATACAGTACAATCCCGAAGACGGACACCGTATCAAGGGAGGACAGACATCGGCAGTGAACTGGATACACAGCATACTGAAAAAACAACAGGTATTGCCGGAGGAATGGCAGTTGTCCCAATGCCTCTTCGGGGAACATCTGCTGGGCGGCAATCCCGGCAAAGTGGTGGTCTTGGTGGAATCCGAAAAGAGTGCCGTAATCGGCTCATCCATATTCCCCGGCTATGTATGGCTGGCGACAGGTGGCAAGAGCCAGTTAAGAGAGGAAAAGCTACGTGTGCTGACCGGACGAACCGTGCTTCTTTTTCCTGATGCGGACGGATATGCCGAATGGAAACAACGTGCCGGAAACATGAACTTTTGCAAGGCGATTGTATCTGACATCATTGAGAAAAATGCCACTCCGAAGCAAAAGGCTGACCATATCGACATTGCCGATTGGATTATTTGCCAGATACGGGAGGGCAAGCTGATGTGTACAGCCGACCACTTGGCAGAGGCTGAAAAAATCCTCCAACGGATGATGGAAAAGAATCCGCTCCTGCAAAAGCTGATAGACGATTTAGACCTTGTGCTGGTCGGTGCATCTCCAATCGGTAGCGATGACGAAAACCCTCCTTAATGGAGGAGAGCGGAAACCGGAGGTTGTAGTGTACGGGCAATGGCTTGCCATTGATATAGCCCACTATAACTACACGCTTCGCTTTCGTAGTTGTGGGCTCTCCCGAGGGGCTGGGCTTTGCCCCGTCCCACTTAGGACTTTGCCCTAAGAACCCACTCAGGGCGTTTCACCCCTGAGAACCCCGAGCAAAGAGTGACCCTCTCTTTGCAATCTCCGCTTATGGGTCAGCCCCCTAAGAACCCCTTGCGGTTATGAGCGGACAGCGGCAAACTATATTAGTCAATAACCCAAATCAAATTTTAAGAAATGGCAATAAAATCAAGCATACATATCAAGCCTTGCAACATCAAATCAAGCGGACCTCATAACCGGAGGACTGTCGAGTACATGCGCAACATCGACAAATCCAAAATCTACATCGTACCCGAACTCACTGCCAATAACGAGCAGTGGATAAACCCCGGCTTCGGCAACCCCGACCTGCAAGCACACTATGACTACATCAAACGGATGGTCAAGGAAAAGACAGGTCGTGCCATGCAGGAGAAGGAGCGTAAGCGCAAAGGGAAGAACGGCAAGATTGTCAAGGTGGCAGGATGCTCGCCCATCCGTGAGGGAGTATTGCTCATCCGACCGGACACGACACTGGCAGACGTGAAGAAATTTGGTGAGGAATGCCAAAGACGCTGGGGCATCACACCGCTCCAAATCTTCCTGCACAAGGACGAGGGACACTGGCTAAACGGGCAACCCGAAGCCGGGGATAAGGAGAGCTTCCAAGTAGGCGAAAAGTGGTTCAAACCGAATTACCATGCACATGTCGTGTTCGACTGGATGAACCATGATACGGGCAAGAGCCGGAAGCTCAATGAAGAGGATATGACCGAAATGCAGAGCTTGGCATCCGACATTCTCCTGATGGAGCGTGGGCAGTCAAAGTCTGTTACAGGCAAGGAACATCTGGAACGGAATGACTTCATCATAGAGAAGCAAAAAGAGGAAATGAAGCGTCTTGATGCCACAAGACAGTACAGGGAACATCAGTTGGAAATGGCAAACCAAAAGATGCAGGAGGCAGAAAGCATAACCAATTCCCTTGTCGAAAAAGCGCATCAAAAGGAACGGCAGAGCAAAGACCTTGACAAGGCTATCAGTGAGAAACGCTCCAAACTGAACAGGGAGAAAGGGAGCGAACTTCTGGATGCCGCTGTCGGTTGGGCAACGGGGAAGTCTAAGGCTATGAAAAATGAAATCGAGGATTTGCGCCGTGAAATTGTTACACATGAGGAAACCATTGAGCGGTTGCAATGTAAAATCCAGACCATGCAGAACGACCATCATCGTGAACGGGTGGAACTGGAAGCCAAGCACCTGTCGGAACTCAACCGCCGGGAGGCTGCGCATACGGAGGAAACCACGAGGTTCAAAAATCGGATTTTGTGGCAAAACCACATTATCGGCTGTCTCAGTTTCCTGTTGCTCAAAACAAGCGACATTTTCCGCAAGGCTGTTCACACTGTCATCCGTTTTGCCCGTGATTATTACAAGCCCCGTTTCGATACGGAGCAGGTATCGGACATCAAGAGTGCCCTTAACCTGTTCGGTGACGACAGACAGTCGCACCGTGCAGCCGGAGATTTCTTATATATCACAGCCACACAGAAAGGCAAACTGGATAACCGGGAGCAAATCAAAGCCGGACGGGAAGTCGATAACGTGGTAGAGGAACAGTACGACCAACAACAGAAAAAAGGATTTTCAATGAGAAGATAAGTTTCTTTTCTTCTATTCTTTTGCGCATAAAGGTAACAAAATATGCTGGCAGAAAAAAATAAAGTAACTTTCTGCCAGTATTTTGAGAATATAAAACTTCAATAAATGTTAATGCCAACTGGAGGGTAACAAGTTCGTAATTCAGGCAACCCAAAACTGTTTGTCGTTCTCTTATTGTTCAAAGCCGGCAAAAGTTTTCCCAAGAAAAATTACATTCCTGATTTTACTTCCATTCCTTTGCTGGGTCTTTTATATAGAATGTCTCTCGAACGGACTCATGAACAGGAACGTGAAATATAAAAGTATAACATAAACATTTGAAGATTATGAGACCAACAAGGAAACTGAAAATAGCGATGATGGCGATAGCCATTCTCCTTTCATGCGGAACTGCGGATGCGCAGCGTTGGCGTTGGCACTCCCGACCTTATCGGGTAGTAACCGTAGTTACCCGACCGGATGTAACAGTTCATGTCGGCAAGCGTTTTACTCAAAAGGAACGTTTCAGAATGGCTATGGCTTATCTGAAGAACCACGATTATCTCACGGTGAAGAGATATGCGAAAATGACGGAACTGTCGAAAGCAGCGGCCAAAGCCGAACTGGACGCTTTTGCAGCCGACAAGGACAGACCCATCAAGGCCGTCGTAAGAGGGAAAAAGAAAGTATATACGCTAAAAAAGTAGAATATCAGAATTATGATCATGAAAAAATATAAGAGATGGAGCGCATTTGCGTTGATAGTCGGAATGGCGACGCTGTTCAGTTCATGCGCCGTATATAGGCATCCGCGACCTCACCGCCACCACCCGTACCGTCACAAGGTGGTGATTATTGCAGAGCAGACTACAGAGACTGAACAAAATACGGATTGTATCATCTTTGAAAAATGTTTGGCCATGACCGAACCTGATTATTATGGCAGCACAGAATGACGCGGATATACTTTCAGCTCTTAAAAAGGATGCCGAAAGCGGATTCCGGGTCTTGATGGCGAAATATAAGGAGGCCGTATATTGGCACATCCGCCGACTGGTCGTTTCGCACGATGATGCGCAGGATGCAGCCCAAGAAACGTTCGTCCGGGTGTTCCGTTCATTCCGTGAGTTCAAAAACGAGTGTTCGCTGGGCGCATGGATTTACCGGATTGCCACCAATGAGGCTTTGCGTATCTTGGAACGCAGACGGGACGAACGATTCTCGCTGGACGATCCGGAAGCCGGGACAAGCAGCCTGATGGCCGATGATTATGTGGACTACAGCGATTTGGAAGCTGTAAAGCTGCAAAAGGCCATACTTTCATTGCCCACCAAGCAGCAATTGGTTTTCAACCTGCGCTACTACGACGAATTGGGATACGATGAAATTGCCGCTATCACCAACTCCACTCCGGTCAATGTGAAAGCCAATTACCATATAGCCAAAGAAAAGATAATAAAATACATGAACTCAACAGTCTAAGGATATGGAAAGAGATTTTGATTTCAACCGGATAGGAAAACGGATGCCTTATAAAATTCCGGAAGGTTTCCTTGACGAGATGGAAACGAATGTGTGGAGTGAGGTGCAAAACGGACTCTCATTGGCACATAAGCGCAAGACATTCCGTCTGCGTATTTTTGCCGGAGCTACGGCCATAGCTGCATGTATAGCCGTGTTGCTGGTATTCAATCCGTTCCTCCCCAAAGAGCAGACCAACAGTTTCTCCAAAGTGGAACAGGCATTTGCCAGCCTAAGCCCGGAAGATCAGGCTTACATGCTGACAGTCTATAAGGAAGATATATTTATGAACGAATAAAAAAGAAAACAGCATGAAAAATGTTCTCAAATTATTGCTTTTGACCGTTTCATTGATCACCTTTTGCAGTGCGGTTTCGGCACAAAGCAACAAACAGCAACGCCTTACCCGCGAACAGTTGGCAGAGGTACAGGCCAAGCATATCGCCAAGGAAATGGCGATGGACGACGCGACGGCCGAACGCTTTACCGATACGTTCTGCCGGTTCCAACGGGAAATATGGGCACTCGGTCCCCGCCCGAAGCAACAGAGACGCCAGATGACAGACGAAGAAACGGAACAGGCATTGAAAGAGCGTTTCGCCCACAGCCAGAAGATACTGGACTTGCGAAAGAAATATTATGCCATTTACAGTGAGTTCCTGACGCAGAAGCAAATCCGGCGCATCTATCAGTTGGAGAGGCAGATGATGGAGCGGCTCTCCAAGCATGGCAGGAACAAACCGGTAAAAGAATAATTCACAACTTAAAAAATATATCGTATGAAAAAATTAGTCATGGCTATGCTGATAGCCGTATCAATGGTTCAATCCGTTTCAGCACAAGACAACAACCGCCAGCGTATGACACCCCAACAGCGTACCGAGCAACGCATCCAGAAACTTGATGAGAAGCTGTCGCTGACGGATGAGCAGAAAAACAAAATCCGAGACCTTTACGCAAACTTCGACAAACAGAAATATCCCAAGGAAAAGCGCAGGGAAGCAATGGAAAAGCTGATAACGGACATTACGGCCGTGCTGACGTCCGACCAGCAGGAGCTTTACAAGCAAATGCAGAAGGACGCTTCGGCCGAAAGACGGAAAAACAAGACTAAAGATTGACAGACATGAGGCTTGCAAAAAAGAACACCTGCCTCCTGCGAACCGCGTTTATTCTCGTTTGCATTCTTTTTAGCTTCAAGGTTTCTTTCGCTTTCGCTTCGGTTGCACCCCCTATTACATTTTCTTTTGAAAGCTGGACTTACGGGAATGTCATATTCCCGTACAGGAAAGCTGTGATTGCAACTGGAAGCGGGCAGCCGACACCCATCTTGGTGGTTTACCTGCATGGCGGCCCAAAACGGGGCAATGACAACATGCGGCAAATGCAGGAACAGGCGATATTCGCCATCGCGGATTATCTCGAAGAACGAAACATCCATGCGGTGATGCTTGTACCGCAATGTCCCGATTCGCTTACATGGGGAATGGAGACCAACGAAGCTATCAGGCAACTTATAGAGGATTACACCAAACGTGGCGAAGCGGACGCACGCCGTATCTACCTGTTTGGCGGTTCTATGGGAGGAACGGGCACATGGCTCATGGCTTCCGCCTATCCGCATCTTTTCGCTGCCGTCATGCCGGTAGCGGGCAACCCGGAGACCGCTGACTGCGACCGTGTGGCAAGTACGCCGATCTATACGGTAATGGGAAGCGACGACAAGCTGATGACCGTCCCGCGTGTAACCGCTTTTGTGGAGCGGCTGAAAGAAAAAGGGGGAAAGGTCATCATGGAAGTGGAAGATGGTTGGGGGCATGTGCAAACCTGTACCGACAGTTATACCATCCAACGTCTTGACTGGATTTTCGGGCATACATGCCCATGATTATGATAAATTCGGGAAAATAATATGCGTACACAGAAAATGAAAAATAGAATCATTGTTTGTTTTATGACCATGCTCGGACTTGCCTCCTGCTCGGATACCGATAAAGAATCAGATGGTTACACACCTCTCGACAAGCAGGCAGCCACTTCGGACAACCTGATTGCAGCCCTTATGGACGGACTGCGTGACAAATGGAGTGTAGGAGATACTATCCTGTTGCTGCACGACGGACATACAGCTTTCGCCGAGGCGCGGAATGCCGGCAACATATCAGGCTTTTCAAGCGAAGTGGAAAGTTCGTTTGCTGAAGACGGTTTTCTGTTCGGTGTCTGTCCTGCGGGCTGTATGGTATCTTCCGGCAATGGGAATATAACCGTGACGATTCCTTCCGGCCAAACGGCAGGAAGCAACGGATATGATGAAAAAGCGGCCGTGTCAGTGGCTCGCACCGCTTCCGACTCGTTGTGTTTTTACACCGTTTGCGGGGGTATAAAACTGAACTTCCAGATGCCGGGTGTAACAAAAGTGGAACTGGAGAGCGTGGATGGCTATGCCTTGTCCGGCACAGTCCGACTGAAATGGGACGAACAAGGGATTCCGGTCGTGGATGAAATGAGCGACACCGGTTATATCCTTACTTTCAACGCTCCCGACGAATCCGGCTTCGCTCCCGGAAGGGACTATTACATCTCCACTCTGCCTTGCGACCTTTACGGCGGATACCGTCTCTCCATCTACAAAAACGGGCTTGTTGCAGACTATTTCGGTGTACATCAAACCGTGGAACGTGCTTCCTATATCACTCCGGACGATTTGGTGGAAAACGAATTGGAGTTCGACAATCCGGATGCACCTCTCGTGGAAGAGGAACGTCCTGAACTGGACGCCACGACAACTGCCCTTCTTCGTCAATACCGACAGAATCCGACGGAAGGGAACAAGCAGGCGTTGCTGGAGCAGATGGGTCTTCGCTACGACAAGGTAGTGGCACGCAAGAAGTCGAAACTGCGTGAACTGGAACGGGAAGCCAAGACTCCCGACCTTGTGGAAGAAATGCAGGAAATCGTGGACGAAATGGTCGATAACCGTGACATCCGGCTGGAACAGCAGTTCCTGCGGCTGATTGACCCCCGGACCGACGACAACCCGAATGACGCTTGGCTGGTGCTGCACGGTGTACCAGAACAGAACGCTTACATCGGTTATGCGCCGGTTACCAATGCCGAATATGCGGTTTTCGACCCCGGTTTCAAATACGATACAGGAACAGAAAACTATCCGGCAGTAAACATCACGATTGCCCAAGCTGCGGCTTATTGCGACTGGCTTACAATGCAAGACGGTACGCATATGTATCGCCTCCCGACCGATGAAGAATGGGTTCTTGCCGCCGGACACATGCCCAAGGACGTGGCCATGAACTCCGGCCACGTGGAATCCGGACTGACGGCAGTGGACGCATACAGCCAGACCACCGGAGCGTGCGGGGGCATCGACTTCTGGGGCAACTGCTGGGAATGGACTTCATCGATGGATGTGGACGGCCTGTACATCGTCAAAGGCGGCAGTTGGGATTCCGACCGCGACGATTGCCGCAGCGAGAAGTCGGATGTCGTGAGGGACGGCTCGCGAGGCTATGCCAATGTAGGCTTCAGGGTTGTAAGAACAGATACCAATATTTAATACTCAAAAATATTCAAGTATGAAAAAGTTATTCTTAGCAATGGCTGCCGCCATTGTGACGGCCACCGCCGTGTCCGCCCAAGAGAGCGGAAAGGAAGTGATAATGACAGTCTCGCCCGCCCAGACGGACAAGGACGACGGGTATCAAGGCGACCCTGAAGACCGTTGCGGAATCTTGTTCCGCATCAACCTGAAGGGGGTGACGAAGGTCGAGCTGGAGAGTGTCGATGGCTATCCCTTGGCAGGGGATGAAAGCATCGTCACGCTCACAGCCACGGACAAGTCCGGCTTCACCCCCGGAAAGGAGTACCGCATCTCCACCTTGCCCTGCGACCTATACGGAGGTTACAGGCTCACCTTCCACAAGGACGGGCTGGTGGCCGACTACTTCAGCGTACACCAGACGGTGAAGGCGGGCATGTTCATAAGTCCCGACGACCTGGTGGAGGATGAACTGGCGTTCGAAAGGCCGGACGCGCCCCTTGTGGAAAACGAACGCCCGAAGCTGGACGACGCGACGCGCAAGCTCATCGCCCGGTATCGCAGACAGCCGACCGAGGCTGACAAGCAGGCATTGCTGGAACGGATGGGCATCCGCTACGACAAGGTGGTGGCACGGAAGAAGAACAAGCTCCGCGAATTGGAACGCGAGGCCAAGACCCAAGGCGTGGTGGAGCACATGCGGGGCATCGTGGACGAGATGGTGGAGAACCGCGACATGCGCATACAGCAGCAGTTCCTCCGCTTCATAGACCCACGCAGGGATGATAACCCGCAAGACGGCTGGATGGTGCTGCGCGGCGCATCGGCCCGGAATGCTTATATCAGCTATGCACCTGTGACTAATTCCGAATACGCCACCTTCAAAGCCGGATTTGCCTATGACAAAGGACAGGATAAATATCCGGTTGTAAACATCACGATTGATGATGCCGAAGCCTATTGCGACTGGCTTACGACGAAAGATCCGCAACATAGTTATCGCCTGCCGACCGAAGAGGAATGGGTACTCGCTGCCGGACACATGCCCAAGGACGTGGCCATGAACTCCGGACATGTAGAATCCGGGCTGACGGCGATAGATGCTTACAGCCAAAGCAAAGGAGCTTGCGGGGGCATCGACTTCTGGGGCAACTGTTGGGAATGGACTTCATCGACAGATACAGACGGCAGGTATATCGTCAAGGGCGGCAGTTGGGATTCCAAACGTGATGATTGTCGCAGCGAAAAATCAGATGATGTGAGGGACGGTGTGCGAGGATATGCCAATGTCGGTTTTAGGCTGGTGAGAATAGATAGAAATTGAAATTCCGGTACAACAAGAGAAAAGTATCTATTCTTTATTTTTTTCTTTGGTAGATTAAAAATAATAGATTATCTTTGTACCAACAAATCCCGCTCGCTTCCCGTAAGATTAGCGTACCCGGCGGGACATTTTTTATTTATGGGAGTTAGATACACGCATCAAGCTATAACCACAGAGCAGCAAATTGGCATTCTCAGAGAAAGAGGTTTGCTCATTGACGATGTCGAACAAGCTATTGAAGTTCTTGACACCATCAGTTATTTCCGTCTTGCAGGTTATTGGCGACATTTTGAGGCTGACCGTACTACACATCAGTTCAGAAAAGACTGTCGTTTTACTGATATTGTAGCCCTCTATTCTTTTGACAAACAACTTAGGGCGTTGCTGTTTACTGCCATCCAAACAATTGAAGTTGCTGTCCGTACAAAAATAATCAAACACTTTGCGCTTGAATTCGGTGCATTTTGGTTTATGGACGAAAGTCGTGCTACTAATAAAACACGTTTCGTAGCAAATCTGGCTGGTATTCGTAAAGAAGTATCTCGCTCGCATGATGATTTTATCACCGAGCATTTTCGTAAGTATAGTGAACCCGACTTGCCTCCTGTATGGAAAACATTGGAGGTTATCTCGATGGGTACACTTTCCAAGCTCTATGCAAATTTTTCGGACGCTGCGGCAAAACACGCAGTAGCAAGAGAATTCGGTTTGAACCATCACAAATTTTTGAGAAGTTGGTTGGAATGTCTTGCCGTACTTCGTAACTGTTGTGCCCACCATTCAAGACTGTCAAACCGCGTCTTTCCTATCAAACCAATGATGCCGGAGAGTATGCCTCATACTTGGATTGCCGACTTCTCTTTCCGTGAGCAAACTCTTTATCCGCAACTTTGCTATGTAGTGTATTGGCTTAACTCCATTTCTACCGACAACACTTTCGTTACCGACTTCAAACGACTTTTGGTAAAACATCCATCAGTAAGTCTGCAATTATTAGGCTTCCCTCGTAATTGGGAGCAAGAGCCTTTGTGGAGATAAAACAGTTTGCCGGTTCTTTAACAGGGTATCTGGTTCAAACCAACCCCCTCTTTGAATGTATCCTATAAATAGAGTCGTTTTAACCGAATCATAGAAAAAGTCAAAAACAACTGTTGGTGAAAAGCAATCTACGACAAGGAGCAAGCAAGGAGTAATATCAAACAAAAA
>UMED01001604.1_pt1 | contig 12931 bp, 9 predicted proteins | sample 1964661 | NCBI WGS metagenome assembly UMED01 (sample SAMEA4836011, study PRJEB28245) | human gut metagenome | biome: gut microbiome; material: fecal sample | place: Denmark | collected 2008
GATCGTAGCGCTGAAAGAGGCACCCGAGGTCTTCACGTCTGCCGCCGTGCTCCACGCGGAAACCGTCTGTTCCTTATATTCCACCACCGGGGTCTTGCCGCTTTGCACGGAACCGGTAAGCGTAGCTTTCGTCACCATGGGGAAGACGCTCGACGAGGTAGAGGCACCGCCCTCGCTTTGCTCTATCACCACTTTCCATTCCTGCCATACCTCCTCGCCGGCACGAGCCACATAAAAAGTCTGCGGATAGGTAAAGTCGCACACGGTAGTAGGATCGGGCGTGACACGTCCATAGGCCCCACCAAGGTTAAGCGTACGAATTTTGATGTTGGAAAGATCCTGATCCGCGCTCACGTTGATCACGGCGACACGGCTGACAGGATCTACCAAATGATCCACCATGCCGTCTACGTCTACCGTACGATCCACGATCTGGCGTACGGTAAGTGTCCATGGATTATCTTGGTAGGTACGGACGTTCAGCTCAAGCGGCGTGGAGAGGTCGAGCCGCGTATTGGCCGACAACGAGAGGCTATCAAGCGAGGCAAAATCATGAAAAGGGAATTTCTCCTTATCGTCGCATCGTGCGGAGTCCAGCTCGATCGTCGCGTCGCGCGGATCGAGGATGAGGCGCGTCAGTCTCAGCCGTGACACATCCACGGAGTCGTTCACATAGAGTGTCACGGTGCGAGCCGAGCGATCTATATCCACGCCGGAGGCTACCGTCCCGTCTTCCGAGGCACGCAGGCCCTCAGTCACGATCTCACTGATCGTTCCCTCCACCAGTGGGTAAGGAATATCGTTATCAATAGCGCACGAGGCCAGTCCCAACAAAGTTACCAGACCGGCCGCACGTAAATTCTCTTTAAACATCAATCGTTGAATCTTCATTAAATTATATTTTCTCCATTAAAGATAGAAGGTCATGCCTATGTTGATCGAGAAGAGGTTGATCTTGAAATTGCCGGAGGAGACACGCTGATGCCCCTCCTCTATCTGGTTCGTCTTTTGGTCGATCCACTTGAAATCGAAACCCATCACGCCAACCGATACCTCTACGGCCGACCAGTCGGTGATAAAAGCCGTCATCCCGGGAGCGATACCGATCTGCAGGTTCTGCGCCGTTTGGTAGGAGCCGTCGTAGGTGGCACCCGTACCGGTGGAATTCTTGCCCGTACCGTATCCATAGGTGAGGCGCGCCTCGTTGAACAGGCCGAATATCTTGCTGCGTCCGATAGGCATATAGGTGCGCAAGAAACCGGATACCTCGTACTTATGCTCCAGATAATAGAGGTTGTCGAGGCTGATGTTGAAATCCTCGCCGAGATTCAACTCGAAGTTCTTCAAGTCGAGGTAGTCGCGGTGATAGGCGAAACGCATGCCCGCGGAGATGTTGTTGCGGAAGAAGTAACCCACGTAGGGACTGACACCGAAGTTGTAGCCTTTTCCCTCCACGTTCTTCAAGACGAGGAAGTTCAGATTCCCCTCATCGTGCTCGGAGTAGGAAACAGTTCCTCCCGCCATCCACGTACCTTTCGGGATGAAGACGGTCTCTTGCACTTCTCGGTCGATGCGATTGATGGCTCTCTTGCCACGTTGGGCCCAAGTCTCCCCTACGCAAAGGGCGCAGAGGAGGGCCAGACAGATTAGTTTATTTATTCTCATTTTTCCTATTCTAGTCATATTTCATCGGGAGATTCAGAATCCCCTCCCCCACCGGGCTCCAGCGTGCCGGGTTCGGCGGGTCCAGAGGGCGTGCCCTTGGAACGTTGCTTGTAGGCGGTTCGTACCTGGGCGAAAAGATGAGTCGCGTCGCGAACAAATACGCGCGCCTCTTCCGAGGGTTGCAACAGGCTGGAGGCATTGGCCAGTGCGCACATATCGTCCAGCAGGTCTTGCGCCTCGGAGGACAGCTCCTTGGAGGTCACATTCTCTGTGCGTACCGATCTCGATTTGTCGCGTAGGGCGGCCAGCTCGGCATAGCGATCGTTGAGCCGTCGTAGCTCGGCGATGTAAGGTGCCAGTTGCAGAGTGACTACCGAGTCGGCGAACTCGGGCTTCGCTAGGTCGATAAGCAGGCCATTGATCACCTCCGTCTCCTGCGCTGTGGGCAGGTTGGCGAAGTCGCGGTAACCGCGCAAGGCGGGTTCCATCCGTTGGGCGGCGGTACGCTCGGCGGCAAGGGGCAGCTTGGCGTAATCGAGCACGCGGCGGACTATGTAGTTACCCGCCGTATCCCGATCGGCCTCCACTTGCTGCATTTCCGGGGTCTCCTCCGAGGAGGAGGCTTGCATCGTCAGTTCGGTCAGCTCATCGATAATGCCATTCATACGTGTCACCTGTCCGGCGGAAATGTTTAGCGCAGGCACTCCGCTATCGGCTAGCAACGAGATCTCGTCCGGCGATTCGGAATCGGAGCCGCTCGGCATCAGTTTCATGTAGCGTTTCAACAGACTTAGCTTCTCGGCCTTGTTCAAGTTACCTAACGACATCGGAGGAATCAATGTGAATGTACCCATAATTCGATTTTTTTTGAAGGTTATTATTCGTTTGTACCCGTTCGAAGGGTCGAAAAGCCCATTCCGGTTTCCAAAAATGGATTTTGAGGAGTCGAGAGCCGTTTTCCCGCTTCAGGAGGTGGATCTCGAGACCTCGAAATGTATTTTCTTGTCCCGGGAAAGCATCTCGAGCCCTCGAAAGACATTTCCCGGTCTTAGGGAATGAATTTCGAGGGGTCGAAACGGGTTTCGCAAATATAGGGAATTATTCCCAGATAGTAGGCGTTCCGTCATAAATGAGGGAAAGATCGTCTACATACAGGGTACTTCCCGCACCTCCGGTCATATAATCGCCATATTTACTGGATGAGCAAACCACGATGATATGGGTAGGCTGATCCGTCAGGTTCTTATATTTCAACGGGATGTTGAACTCCACGTAGCCATCGCCCTCCGTAGCCGCCCCGGAAGGGAGCTCGCCGTAGGCGATGATGTTGGAATCGTTCTTAAAGTCGATGAATGTACTTTGATCCTTATTGTCAATCAGATAAGTCTTCTTTGCCAAGGCGATATAAATAGCGCACTGATCCAATGTCTCATTTTTTACAATAGTTACACCTGATGGAGTATTCTTAACAATATTTATTACCGCAGGTATATATTTATAAAAACCTTTTAACGCAATAGGCCGCGAAGTAAAAGGTTGACCAAAATTGACAGTCGCACTCTGAGTTAATATACTAGCTTTGCCAAATGTACCCGTATACAAACTGGCTGCAGCAAATATACCCAGCACTTCTCCAGAAGTGAGTTTTGCGGCCTTCCCTCCTTGCGTATGAACAAAATCCGCAGTAGCATTTGTCGGGGTCAAACCTCCTGCGCTAGCCCCCTCGTTACTCGTATCCCAAAATTTGGCATTCGTGTCAGCATTAGGTGAGCTACCATTCCAGCCATCCAGGGATCCATTTTGTAAAGCGATCTCCGCCGCCGTGGTAAATTCCCCCGTAGCGACACTGATCTCTCCGTCTGTCAACCGATATTCGTAAGCCGTGGTGGAAGTCAATCCCGTCAAGGTAGCCGAGGCGGAAGAGGCCGCCGTATTAACCGTGGTCGCCACATCCATCCAAGTATCCGTATTCTTTGGGCGATACTGGAACTTCAAGGATGAAAGCTCACCGGAATCAAGCGTTATGTCAGTAGCCGTCAGATAAGCTAGCTGGCTCCACGGGTTCGCGGACAAGGTTGCGCCGCTCTTCGCGTTCGGATCGATCGTGAAGTCGTATGTGTACTGGTTCATCGTAGGATCTACCGTTACGGTTACATTTCCCGTGCCGGCAGCCTGATTCTTAAAGTTCAAGATATAGTGGTCTTTCGCGCTTACCTCCGAGATTGGCAGCTCCTTAGAGCTCGTTTTTCCGACAGCGGAAACAACCGTATAAGCCACCGTTAGGTCGGAAACCGGGAAATAGGCCACACTCGTACCTTTCGGGGCGAAATCCACCGGAGTGATCGAAGCGGTAGCGCTCTTTACCTGCACATTGATGGAACCATTGCCCAACTTATCCAAGAAAGCCTGCTCGAAAGCCACCGTCACCTTCACGTTCGCCAAGGAGCAAACCAAATTGGCTGTCGCAGTCTTGCCTTTCTCGATCGTCACCGTCGTCTTGCCCGTGTAGTAGGCGCAATCCGCTCCGGCGTTGCCGTCCCATCCGTAAGAAACGGCCTCGATGGTATATTCACCTTGCTTCAATGAGAGTTCTTTACCTACTAAGTCCGCCGTATGGTCATTTGTCTCAAACTTCGTCACACCAGCTGAGTTCTTGATCACCACACGCATCTGCTTGGAATTATAATCAGCCTTCGTGTTTACATCCGCGCTTTGCTCCAAGGCTACACGCAAGTAGCCTACGCTTTCCTGTGTACTCAATTCATCACCTTGACAAGAATAGAAGAAAACACCAGTTAAAAGCAATAATATAAATTGATATGTTTGTCTCATGCTTCTATTCCTCCTTTTACTTTACTATGATAGATAAAACGGTCTCGTCATTAACATTTCCATCGCTATCTTCTAGACGGATCTTAAAGACATGACCATTAGCAGAAGTTGTCTTTTGATAAATGCTTACCGCTTGAAAGAATTCGCCTAAGGGGAATTCATAAGAAGTAGCGCCAGCAGGAGGAGCTTGCAAATTAGGAGCGATCATCTTTATTAATGTCATTACCGGACTGCTATCAGTCGCACCGACAAACTCTACTCCCTTGCTAAAATCACAACCATTATTTATTAAATCCTCGTCATTGATTACCGCACCAAAGCCTGCATTACCTGCCTCTATAACCACTTTCATACTTTTCAGTCCTTTCTCGCTCGTAATGGTGGCTATCGCCTCCGCTTTTTTATCCACATCATCCGGTAGCGTATAAGTAGTTTGAGGTATTGAAACTTTTATAGCGGAAGGATCACTCGGATCCACCGGAGTCCCCGGCTCATCGCCGCCATCGTCCACCACCGGCACGTCTACGGGATCCTCCACTCCATTCCACGTCACCTCAGCAGAGATCTCGATACCCTGCAAACCATTCGGATTTTCCGGATCATAAGTGCCCGGCTTCATCGTGATGGCCAACGCGTCGCCACCCAGCCAGTCGGAGCTCTCGGCCGAGGCGGGCTTCGTGATCACACGGCTCTCGCGTATATCCTTATTATCCTTATTCTTTCCCACGAAAGAGACTGTTATCTCCTTTACGCCCTCATCTAGCATCCAATAGAAAGCGGAGGGTTGCGCGAAAGCCTCCGTTCCAGAGTAGGTAAGCACCTTGCTCCGCGTACCGGCCTTCACCGTGATCGACCAGCTAGTAAAGGAAGTCTGCATTTCCGTGGAATAAACAAGCTGTATCTTCGTATTTTCCATCTTACAAGTAACGGTGACATCGGTAGCCTCACCTTTCTTCACGGCGAAAGAGGTGCTTCCACCATAGTAAGGATCTGTCTCTGTCGGACCGCCCGGCTTATGGGCATACATCGTGTAGCTGTCTACCGGAAGTTCCACGGAGGCATTCGTAGGATCGTAAGTAAGGGTTTTGTAAACGCCCGTGCTGTTACTGATCTCCACGATATATCCCGTGGCGCTCACCGATGGGATAGACTCTGGAGTTCCGGGGTTAGCATCGGCCTTGGTCTGCACGTCGTTGTTCTTCGCGTCTACAGCTACCCCAAGATTCAGCAAGCCCATCTCGGAGGAGCCATCCTCTTTCCCGAGGATCTCGTTCTTCATCTCGCAGGAAGCCAGCCCCATTACTAGAAGGCAACCTGCCATTATCGTATATTTTATATTCATCATTAAATTCGTTCTACTGGTTTTACATCCTAATAACTATTAGAGCCAATCGGAAGGGATCTCGATATCGATAGGCTTATCGTTCGTGGAATCATCGAAAGTAATCGTGATGCCTACCTTGCCGGTGGTATCCTCTACTTTCGGATTGACAGTGATTGTCCACATGCTGCCCCACTTCATCTCGCGGGTCAAGGTATTGACCTCGGCCTTCGTTCCATCTGCCTTCTTGGTAAACTGGAAAGTCGCCGTCACGTTCTCCCCGGCCTCGGCCAGCTTCACGTAAAGAGGATCCGTATCTCCCTTCGGCCAGATGATCGGACCGTTCTCACCTGCCGCTTGGGTAGAGAAATGAACGGCGTAATCAGAGAAATAAGTAGCCATCGTATCGCCAAATTTCACGACCAGCTTTCCGCAGGCCGGCTTACAAGCCACATTTACAGCCGCTACCTTATCGCTATTCACGTCGAATCGGCTAGAGCCATACATATAGATACCGTTACGGGTGGAGGCATTCACGTTAAACTCTTCCCCATCAGAAGCTACTACCGTGTAAGAGCCGTTGCTCAACTCGATCAAACCTGTGGGCCTTTCCGAGTATTTCCACTCACAGCCCGATACCACATGGCCTTGCGCATCCAAGATTTTCACCTTGTAATCCGCAAGGGGACGATCCGTCAGGTATGTACTCTCATCGACAGCTTTTGTCTTCGTATCAAAGACCGTCTCGGCGGCAAGGTCTAGTATTACCGCACCTTTTCCGCCCATAGCCTGCGAGCCTCCCTCCTCGGAGGAGCAAGCGCTCAACATTAGGCCTCCCGCCAAGGCACAGACCATTTTTACTAATAAAGTCCTCAATTTTCTCATGCAAAAATTTATTGATTTCTGTTTTTTTAATTTACCTAATAAAAAGTGTACAAAAGAACGACTTCGTTAGGAATCTCACAAGGTCAATTTTTATTATTACCTATTCTTTTTTTTAGATTCCATTTTATACAACAACAAGAACAGAGCGTCTTACGATTATCTTCTGTCCTGTTTTTATTCTTCATTATTCTATTTATTAGATTGAGTCCAAATAAAAATATCCTCAAAAAAACGTATATTTGCCATCAAAATTACGTAAGAATATGGAAAATGACATCCCTAAAATAGACCTGCCACAAGATTGGGTAATAGGAAAACTCTCGGAGAAAGACATTGGATTGCTGAATTTATACGCTAATTATCCTTGTCGACTAAAGGCGGGAATATTCGTGTTATGCCTAAGGGGAGAAGTGGAAGCATCTATAAATCTGACGCAATTTAAAGTAGAGGCCGGGAGTTTTATTACGATTCTGCCGGGTACGATTTTCCAGATTCATAGAATGGATAGAGATCTGCAAATTTATTTCATGGGATTCTCGTCTGATTTCATCAATCAAGCGAATATCAATAAATCGGTCATGGATATGCACTATGCCATAAAAGATAGTCCTGTTTTCAAACTAAAAGAAGAAGCCCAATCATTATTGAGAGATTATTTCGAATTGTTGATCAAGACATATCAGTTTTGTGTCTCGCAATTAAACAGGAGTCTCATCAACCACCTGTTTTCCGGAATATTAATGGGAGTCAGCATCATGTATAAAGATAAGACAACAGACACGTCCAATCTCTCTAAAGCCGAAATTATCAGCAAGAACTTCACTCAATTAGTCATGCAAAACTATACCATGCAACGATCCGTTGCATGGTATGCCAAGCGGCTTGGCATCACACAAGCGCATCTAAGCAGCATTATCAAACAAACTACCGGAAAAACTTGCATAGAGATCATAACCTCCATGGTAATCATGGACGCTAAAGCTCAACTGAAATCAACGAACCTTTCCATCCACGACATAGCCTATACGCTAAATTTCACGAATATGTCTTTTTTTGGAAAGTATTTCAAGCGGTATGTGGGCATGAGCCCACAGGAGTATAGAAATAGTTAGTCGATACTCACATTCCCCAATTCTCCCTATCCAAACTCCTATACTGTATAGCCTCCGCCAAATGCCGGACTTCGATATGTTCCGAATTATCCAAGTCCGCTATCGTGCGGGAGACTTTCAGGATACGGTCATAGGCACGGGCGGAGAGGCAGAGACGTTGCATGGCGGTTTTGAGGATGGAGAGGCCGGAAGCGTCGGGAACGGCGTACTGATGGAGTAGCTTGGAGTTCATCTGGGCATTACAATAAACACCCTCATAAGCGGCAAAACGCCCTTCCTGGATCGCACGGGCTTTTATGACCCGCTCACGGATAGCGATACTAGGCTCTGAGGGCTGTTGCTCGGAAATCTTCTCGAAAGGGACAGGGACAATCTCTATCTGGATATCGATACGGTCCAATAAAGGGCCGGAAATGCGGTTCATATATTTCTGGACGGCTCCGGGAGAACAGAGGCAAGGACGGTCCGGATGGTTGTAGTAGCCGCAGGGACAAGGATTCATGGAGGCCACAAGCATAAAGCCGGCCGGATATTCCACCGTGAAACGGGCACGGGAGATATTGATCACTCGATCTTCCAATGGCTGCCGCATGACTTCCAAGACACTCCTGTTAAATTCCGGCAACTCATCCAAAAAAAGGACACCATTATGAGCCAAGCTGATCTCTCCCGGCTGCGGGAAAGTGCCACCTCCTACCATAGCGACATTAGAGATCGTATGATGGGGAGAGCGAAAAGGACGTTGTACCATCAAGGAGGTGCCACCTCCTATCTTACCGGCTACGGAATGGATTTTAGTTGTTTCCAAGGACTCATGCAAGGTAAAAGGGGGCAAGATCGTGGGGAGACGCTTCGCCAACATGGACTTGCCACTTCCGGGAGGGCCTACCATGATCAGATTATGCCCGCCGGCGGCGGCCACCTCCATCGCACGCTTCACGTTCTCTTGTCCCCGGACATCGGAGAAATCGCAATCAAACAATTGCTGGCGGTCGTAAAACTCCTTACGGGTATCAATAACCGTAGGTCGCAATGTAGGTTTCCCCTCCATAAACTCCAGCACCTCTTTGATATTCGAAGCTCCATACACTTCCAGATCGTTCACCACCGCAGCCTCACAAGCGTTTTGCTTGGGTAAGATAAAGCCCTTAAAGCCTTCTTCCCTAGCCTTGATAGCGATAGGCAATGCCCCTTTTATCGATTGGAGGCTCCCATCCATAGAAAGCTCGCCCATCAATACGAATTTGGATAAGTTGGATGAATCTATCTGCTCTGCCGCCGCCAGAATACCGATCGCCAAAGGCAGATCATAAGAAGACCCTTCCTTACGGATATCTGCGGGGGCCATATTAATAACGATACGATTGCGGGGGAATTTATAACCACATACTTGAAGAGCCGAGATAATGCGTTCATGGCTCTCACGAACAGCCACGTCCGGAAGACCGACTAAAAAGAATTGGATACCTTTGGAACAGTTCACTTCTACGGTAACGACCGTAGCGGAAATCCCCTGCACGGCAGCGGCATAAGATTTTACTAACATAGTTAAGAATTTTGAGTTACTAATTACAAATTAAAACCGGAACCTCCTGTTTTCAATCGCTCAGTCTTCGAACAAGTTCTCCAGTGTTTGCTTGATCTCGATACCATTCTCTGTTTTCATCAAGATCTTATGATCCTCATCTATCAAGAAACAGCGTGGCAATACGCTTACGTTATACAGATCTATCAACATAGCCGCTTGTCCGGCCGAATCCGTTACCAGATTCCACGCTATACTATCCTTCTTCAGTACATCCCGGACATTATCCGGATTATCGTCCAAGCTAACCAAAAGAATGTCCAACTGATCTTTCGGATATTTCATCGCTACCTTATCCAGATATAGATCCTCTGTCTGGCACATATCACACCAAGGAGCGGTAAACGTCAGCAATAAATATTTCTGCGGGAAAGAGTCCAAACTTACCGTATTCCCATAAATATTCCTTACGGAGAAATCTGGGGCTTCCGCACCCAAAGCCGTACGTTTCGCACGGGCGCTATATTGCTCCAGCTCCTTTACCAGATAAAAGTCTTTCAACCTTGGATTCAATAACGCCAACAACTCATCAATTTTACGAGTATCATCGGGATCTGAGAAAAAAGATTGAATCAAGACAACGGATGCCTCTTCATTCGGGTTCTCTTTCACGTACCGGATCGCTTCCTCGCTCAATTGCATATTAACATTCGCCAAACGAGCGGCGATATCCGTCTCCTCGATCGTATCGTTCAAATCCTTGCTATTTAAAGAATTTGATAAATTTGTCAATTCCGTCAATAAAGGAGCGATTTTTTTCTTAAAAGCGGTCAACTTATCATTTGTCCGTCCCCCCTTTACCTGCAATAGCAATGGAGAGTTAGCGTCGCCCGTGATTTTCACGGTTTCTCCCGGTTCCAGATAAGCCGTAACCCAATGCTCTTTATCCGCAAAGAAGATAGTCACACAATGGAAACCCGCTTCATTTTGATCGATCTGGAACTGCCCGGGTTTCGTACAAGCCACTGTATCAACCACTTTATAATTATCCTTCTCAAATACAGCATATACGGTTTGATCTTCCAGATTAGAAAGTTCCCCTTCAATCCGATAGACATAATCCTTGCCACAAGATGACAAACAAATTATAAAGCCAATAATAAGTGCCAGTTTTTTTATCATTACTCCTTTTTAAGCTCTTCTTATAACAGATAATCCGGTCTAAAGGTAGGAATATTTTTTAAAACTACTTTACATTTATAATAAAATTAACGTAGTTATCATAAAAAAAGCGCAGAATTAGTAATTCCACGCTTTTTTATAAAGATATTTTTAAACCTTGACCTTTTTTGATCAAGTTTTTTTAAGCAATTATAACTGAGGACCAGCAGCAACCAATGCCTTACCAGCTTCGTTGCCCGTGAACTTAGCGAAGTTCTTCTGGAAGCGAGCAGCCAAATCCTTCGCTTTCTCATCCCATTGAGCAGGATCAGCATAGGTATCGCGAGGATCTAAGATCTTCGGATCTACGCCCGGTAATGCAGTCGGAACCTCGAAGTCGAAATACGGGATCTTCTTTGTCGGAGCCTCGTTGATAGAACCATCAAGGATAGCGTCGATGATACCTCTTGTATCTTTGATAGAGATACGTTTGCCGCTACCGTTCCAACCTGTGTTCACCAAGTAAGCCTTAGCGCCAGTCATTTCCATCTTCTTAACCAACTCTTCGCCGTATTTTGTCGGGTGCAATGACAAGAAAGCAGCACCGAAACAAGCGGAGAATGTAGGAGTCGGTTCCGTGATACCACGCTCTGTACCTGCTAATTTAGCGGTAAATCCAGACAAGAAGTAGTATTGAGTTTGCTCCGGAGTCAAGATAGATACTGGAGGCAATACACCGAATGCGTCAGCAGACAAGAAGATAACTTGTTTTGCGTGCGGGCCTTTAGAAACCGGCTTAACGATGTTCTCGATGTGATAGATCGGATAAGAAACACGAGTGTTCTCTGTAACTGACTTATCAGCGAAATCGATCTTACCATCAGCGGCAACTGTTACGTTCTCAAGAAGAGCATCACGTTTGATAGCGTTGTAGATATCCGGCTCGCTATCTTTATCCAAGTTGATAACCTTAGCGTAGCAACCACCCTCGTAGTTGAATACACCTTCGTTATCCCATCCGTGCTCATCGTCACCGATCAACAAACGTTTCGGGTCCGTAGACAAAGTAGTCTTACCAGTACCAGACAAACCGAAGAAGATAGCTGAGCTCTTGCCCTCTTTATCCGTGTTAGCGGAGCAGTGCATAGAAGCGATACCACGCAACGGGTTCAAGTAGTTCATGATAGAGAAGATACCCTTCTTCATCTCACCACCGTACCAAGTATTCAAGATAACTTGCTCTTTAGTCTTCAAGTTGAAAACAGTAGCGGTCTCAGAGTTCAAGCCTAATTCTTTGTAGTTGTCAACTTTAGCCTTAGCAGCGTTGAAAGAAACGAAATCAGGTTCGCCGTAGTTAGCCAATTCCTCAGCTGTCGGACGGATGAACATATTAGTTACGAAGTGAGCTTGCCAAGCAACCTCCATGATGAAACGTACTTTCAAACGAGTAGCCTCGTTAGCGCCACAGAATGTATCGACAACGAACAAACGTTTGCCAGACAATTCTTTTACGGCTTTAGCCTTCAAGTCTGCCCAAGCAGCCTCAGAACAAGGCTTGTTATCATTCTTATATTCATCAGAAGTCCACCATACAGAATCTTCGCTGGCTTCATTCTTTACGAAAAATTTATCTTTAGGAGAACGACCTGTATAAATACCAGTCATCACGTTTACAGCACCTAGCTCAGTTACCTGGCCTTTCTCGAAGCCTTCCAAACTCGGTTTAGTTTCTTCTGCGAACAGAACATCATAAGACGGATTGTGAACGATTTCTTTCACATCAACAATTCCGTACTTGCTTAAATCTAAATTAGCCATCTTGAATTTAATTTAAATGATTGACTTTATATAACTTTTCTCTCTACTCTAGTTCGATACGGTGAGGCTTTCCGACCTTTTGGAGCTTGCTGCGACTCCACCTTGTTAACCGCGGTACAAAAGTAATATTTTTTTTTATCGTACACAGCTTATTAAGGAAATTTTTCAGTAATAATTACTCTTTTCCATGCAATTAACAAAACCCTTAGTCTATTTGTAATATGGAGTTTACAAATCATATACTTTTAGCTAGCATCTCAACTATTTCCGAAGTCGTCATCATAGGTATTCGCTTTTATTGTGACTGAAACAAAGATATATACTTTTTTCCACACAAACAAATCCAGCGTATAAATATAAGAAAGGCGCAGGATAAATATCTTGCGCCTTCTCTTATATCCGATCAGAAATATATTACTTTACCTCCCAAATCTCACCTTTCATCAAAAGGTCGTGTAATTTACGTGTAGGATTCTTCGCTTGTACCTCCTCGATTTGCTGGTGGACAGCCTCATCATAGGTCGGTCCCTCCACATCTCGTATTACGCCTAATGCGATTGGCATATCACCGCTCATCATGGCAAGCATCATATGCAAGGTGTTATCCTTCTC
>UMED01014826.1_pt1 | contig 12814 bp, 10 predicted proteins | sample 1964661 | NCBI WGS metagenome assembly UMED01 (sample SAMEA4836011, study PRJEB28245) | human gut metagenome | biome: gut microbiome; material: fecal sample | place: Denmark | collected 2008
AACACGCTCTAAAAGCTTTTGTGCCATTAATTCCGGAGCCGTTGCATAATCCAGTGCCGTCTCCCTCGTTATTTTCCCTTCTTTATATAACTTTGTAATATACGAATCCATTGAGAACATTTTCTCCTGCCCAGAAGAACCGATGAGTCCATCTATCTGATGCACTTTATTATCTCGAATCATATTTTTAATCGCACGGTTGACTGTCATAAGTTCAAATGCCGGAATGAGTTTCCCTTCTTTATCTGGTAAAAGCTGCTGGGAAACAACCGCATTCAGTACGGAGGCAAGCTGTACGATAATCTGTCTTTGCTGATTAGCCGGAAATACATCAATAATTCGGTCTACCGCGTTGGCTGCCCCCAGTGTATGAAGTGTAGAAAAAACAAGATGTCCCGTTTCTGCGGCTGTCATCGCAATATTAATAGTCTCATAGTCACGCATCTCTCCAAGGAGGATAACATCGGGGCTCTGACGAAGAGAAGCCCTGAGCGCTACTTTATAGCTTTCTGTATCAGAACTCACCTCACGCTGGCTTACAATACTCTTTTTATGACGATGCAAAAATTCCAGAGGGTCTTCCAATGTAATGATATGTTCTTCCCTCGTGCTGTTAATCTGTTCAATCAGACAGGCAAGTGTTGTAGACTTTCCACTTCCTGCGGAACCTGTTACAAGAACAAGACCCTTTCTGTATTCTGCAAGCTGCATAATCTGAGATGGGATACTAAGCTCTTCTGGATTTGGAAGCCGGAATGCAATCAGACGGATTACTGCTGCCAGAGAGCCTCTCTGACGGTAAGTAGAAACACGGAATCTTCCTAAGTTTGGAATAGAGAAGGAAAAGTCATCATCTCCATTTTTCTCTAATGTTTCTATCTTTCTTTCCTGTGCAATCACATAAATATCTTCTATTAACTTACGGGTATCTTCTGGCATCAGACGATCCCCCACCCTTATCATCTTTCGATTAATTTTATAAGTTAAAGGTAATCCGGCTACGATAAATAAATCAGATGCACCCTTTCCCGTTGCTTCCTGTAAATATTCCTGTATTCCCATTTCGTCTCCCCTCCAATGTTATAATGTTATTCGCCACTCTGATATACATCCAGAGAATCATCGGCCTGCCAGTCATCTGATGAGCAAAGTTTCCATTTTTGTATGTAATACTGTGGATAACCTCCTGTTTCATCTAGCTGTAATGTAACAACGAGCTGCTGGCTCTTTGAAACGCTTTCTGTCAACTTTATCTGGCTTTTCGCAACTTTTTTAATATCCTTCTGAGACTGCTTCTGCATATTCTTTACAGTTTTCACTTTTATCTTTTTCTCGGTACTCTTAGTCTCCGCAGTTTTTATTTCTGCTTTTTTTTGACTACTCTTAGCCTCTGTAGTTTTTGTTTCTGCTTTTTCCCAAAGTTCCTGATTCTTCTTCGCCAGCTGCTCCTGCACATTATTCACTGCCTCGTAATATTGTGTGGTATGCTTTGCTGTCTTTTTACTAAGAGAATAGTCTGAAACTGCATTTTCCAGAGACAGAACAGCAAATGCAGCAAGGCAAATATTCATAAAAATTAAAATGATAAGTGAGATACCGACATTCATTACAGGGATTTCTCTTTTCTTCATAAATAAAATCCTTTCGTTTGCCATAGGCGGAAATCCACTACCTTTAGGTGGTGGGAGGAGCCTTGTTAACTGTTACCCAATATGCTAGCAATATCTATCGGAGATTAAAGGTCGGAGGTGTAAGCCGTTAGTACGACTGGGCAGTTACAAGCCCATGACCTTTAGGTCGTGGGTAGTTGACTCTGGAATGTACTTGTCCATGATATCTCGTTCTTTTACGGTATATAAATACTCAGGTTCAAATGATAGATTTCTTCTTTTTTCGAACTTTCTCCTTTAGAATTCTCTCCAGAATACACCGCAATTTTTACCTTTTTTAAATCGTCTTCCTGCGCCTGATTCTGTGCCTGCGTTACTTCCAGCCAGTACATCTTTTCTTCTTTATCACACTGATTCCAGTCTTTATCATAATAAACAGAAATATTATCCAGAGAATCTATATCCTTTTCTAAAATTTCTGCCATAGATGCCGCTTCCTGCTGAGCCTGATACAGATTTTTTGCATCCTGACTCATATTGTGGGACTTTACAAAAAACTGTATACAAATTCCCGCTGTAACGGAAAAAAATAAAATACAGATCATTAATTCAATTAAAAATAATCCCGATCTGGAATGTCTTACTCGTTTCATTTGCTATCTTCCCCGTATATTCTTATATACAATAATTCTTCTTGTCCGTCTCCGCTAAGTTCTATCTGCAACAAATCCTCCTTTTGCTTCGTAACAGAAAATGTATCTGCTGAAACAAGTTCCTGCCCGCTGCTCCAGACAACATCACGCCCTTTTTTTGTAAAAAGTTCCCGCAGCTTGCCTTTATACAAATAAATGTATGTCACATAGCCGCTATCGCCCTCTTCATAAAGTGCAAGTACTGTCTGCCCGTCCTGTAAAAGAACTTCTACCTGAGATTCACTGCTGTACTCCCGCACCTTTTCCTGCAAATACGTTGCCGCTGTCCGAATAGTATAATTCTGCTTTAATCCATCCGTTGTATCCTGGTATACATGGGCACCGGAAAGAACCAATGCCAGTGCACAAAATCCAAAAAGAAGAATAAAAATCAAAGGAAAAACTGTATCAATTGTATGTATTTGTTTTTGTTTATTGTTCATAGTGCTTCCCTTTTCTTTTTATTATAGTTATTTTTATACTTTTACTCTCATGATTTTAACTTATTGACTTTTTCCCTTCTAAATTTCAATTCTCCTACTTTTTATCTTCGATTTAATAAATTCTTAATTTCATAATTATCTTTGATTCAATAAGTTTTTGCCCTCATAATTTTTAATAATTTTGCTTCTTCATTTTTTACTTTCCTGTAAAGGTATCACTTTGACCTCTGGTCTGATGTTTTTAGCAATAATCTCATAGGTCACTTTATACTTGCTTTCATCCCATGTGATTCCATAATGCTTTTTCAGATAATCAAGTGAATCTGGATAGGCTCCCTCTACAGAATAACAATGTACTGCTGACTGAACTACTGCATTTTTCAGGCTTTCCTGCTCTTTTTGTGCTGTAGCATTCGTCACAGAATTCACTCCATAAAATAACATTACCATCATCAAAATGAAAATGCATACCGGCAAAATATATCCTTTTTTATAATCTTTTTTCTTTTTTTCTACATTCTGTTCCATCGTAATTCATCACCTGCTATCCAATCACAGAAAGTATCCCCATAAGAGGCATCATTACGGATAGTAACATTCCTCCGACAAGCACAGAAAGCACAATGACAAGTGTTGGTTCAATAACTGATACAAAATTCTGAATATCTGCAGTTACTTCATCATCAATCTGTACTGCAATTTTAGAAAGTGCCTGATCTGCCTCTCCCGTTCTTTCTGCAATCATGATCATCCTTGACTGAAGTGGGGAATAAATTTCTGTTTCCCTGATTACTTTAGAAAAAGACTCTCCTTCAAACATTTTTTCTTTGCAGTTCATTAACTTTTGCTTCGTTTCCTTATCATTTTCAAGCAAGGTTGCTGCCATGTCAAAGGAACGTCCATAATCCATACCGCTCTGTAATGCCATAGAAAAAGCAGACGATACTCTGGCACTATTCAGTCTTTTTACAATAGACTTTGTAGAAAAAACCTTTCCTGTCAGTCTGCGTAATGCCACATTGCCTTTTGTTGTTTTTAAGAGCCACCATACCCCGACTGCAAATACGCAAAGAAGTACTGTCGGAATAATCCAGTACTGTTTCAAAGCTTCTCCTGCCTTTAAAAGAACGGCACCTGGCCCAGTAATCTGCGTTCCAAGCTGCTCATACACCTGATTAAATACCGGTACAACCTTTACAACCATCACGAGCATAATTGCAAGAAGCATACATAGAATCATTAAAGGATAAGAAATCGCACTCTTAATATCCTGCATCGTATTCTCTTCCCGCTCATAATATGCGGCAAGCCCTTTCATCACAACATCCAGATTACCTGTTTCCTCTCCTATTTTCGTCATTTGAATCACATAACTTGGAAAAAGTCCAGTTTTTGTAAGTGCCTCATGAAAGATACCTGTTTCTTCAAGACACATTCTCATATCCTCATACATTTTTTTATATTCTGTATTGTGCGGCTCCACATCCTCTTCCATAATGGAAATGCCTTCAAGCATTGATAATCCCGACTCCAAAATCATCCCGCTCTGCTCACAAAATACAGCTACTTCGCTATTTGATAACATTTTGCGTCCTTTCATATGTATTTATTTTATATTTATCTTGTAATCATTTACAAATCAAAAATATTTGCAAATTCTCATTTAAATTATCCGCCTTATAGAAACCATCTCTTTTAGACTCAAATAATCGCTTAAGTAATTCAAGAATGCCGGGGCATTCTTGAATTAGACAATAATACTTTTTAGTAATCTGTTTTAATGTATATATTCTATATTATAATTTGAGGAATCGGTAATAAAATCCTGAATTCCGTCACCGCCTCCTGCTGCAAAAGTCGGATCCATCATCGTCCAGTTCTTTCCGTCAAATTTAATGACGTTATCTACCCAGCCCTGCTCATCTAAATAAGTACTAATCCATGCATGGTAAATGTTCGTTGCATAGCCAATATCAAGGCGCGTCGGAATTCCCGAAGACCGTAGCATTGCTGTCATCAGCGCCGCATAGTCAAAACAGATTCCTTTTTTGGTCTTCAGTGTGTCATCCACATTCGGCAGATAACCACTTTTTACCGTTGCTGCCTTTTCATCGTCATAAACAATATTCTTTATAACATACTCATACACTTCCTGCACTGCCTCAATCTCCGTCTTACCTTTTGTAAGCTTCTTCGCCAGCGCAACAGTCTTTGTATTCTCATCAAAATTCACATACTGATTAGAATATAAAAATGGAAGAACTTCATTCTCCAGTGTCACATCTACTATCTTGGTAAAAACAACAGCATATCGGTTATCTCCCACATTCTCATATGCTGTTACTGCATAACTTCCATCTCCGGCAGTCAGCGGTAAAGCGTTGTATTTCCCATCTGGGTCAAAATAATATCGATACGGAATGTTATCGCTGCCCTCTACCTGAATCAACAGCTTGTCTGCACTCCCCGTATACGCTGCCATAAAATATCCCTGATCTGTATGCGATAAATCAAGCTTCACGCCCTCATGTTCTTCTGTCACTTTTCCATCTGCCTGTGGAAGAAAAATCTTTCCTTTATGATAGTAATTCGGAGCAGCGCTGGAACTCTCCTGTTGCTCTGTTCCTGACTCTGATGTTCCAGTTCCAGAAGTCCCACATCCTGCCAGGCAAAATATAAGTAAAAAAATGTTTCCTATCCATAATAGACGAGAAATAATCTGTTTTTTATTCTTCATTCTCACGTTACCGTCCTATGATAATGTTACTTAAGATTATACCGCATTTGGTGGAAAGTTCCAAGAAAGAAACAGATGTTTTTGCCGGCTAGCTAAAGCTATTGGTAACGAAGAAAGCATCCGAAGAATGTATTGATTTTATTCTGTTGTGCTAAACGCTCCTTTTCGCCCAATAGGGCAGAAACTTCTTTAATTTGGTGAAATAATGTTTTGTTTTTTCCAGCCATTTTCCCTGAGTTAATTCTGTGATCTTTTTCCACTGTTTTTTTCCGCTTTCGGAGAGGGTAAAGTTTTTTTCCGGGGTGTAGCAGAGGTTGGGATAGAATGCACACCACCAGTTATGTCCGGCAGCCTTGCCAATATCTACCCGGAGTGCCTGATATTCTCCTGCGGGGAAAATAGCAGTTCCGTAATGGCGTATTGGAAATCTTTCTTTGGTAAAGTAAACACGGACAGGCTTCCCGTCTGAAGCGTTCGCTGCCACCTGTGCGATTTCTTCTGTTTTTTCTGCAAGATTCTGTTTCAATTCCTGTGCGGAGTCTGCTCTGTATACATCCTCCTTTACATAACGCAGTACCGCATCTCTGACAATAAGCTTTCTTTCCTGGGCTTCCTTTTTATCAGAATCTGCTCTCACATGAAATCGCAGAGTGTTATCGTATATTGGACCGGTTTGTTCTAAATATACCTGATACAGCAGGCTGTAACTAAATAGTAAACATATTAAAAGTGTGAATGATATTGTTATTTTATTAAAAGTCTTCATAGGTGGAGTATTACCATTTAATTCGAAGAATAAACAGACGCCACCGAAGAGAACCTATCCCCTATATTTGCGACTTTAGTCACGGCGGTTTGAATGTTCACTTATACGCTCACATCCAAACCTTGCTCCGAGGCCACAAATAGGAATGCGGTATCTTTCAGAGTTCGTCTGTCATTATTTTTAAATTCCCGTTTTCTATAGTAACCCGGTACAGTGTAATTTTATCCTCTTGCTGCTGTTTGGCACGAAGGTAGTCTATTGGCGTTTCGCAGATTTGTCCGGAATATTTTTCTTTGTTTTGTTCTGCGAGAAGGTTTATTTCCTGTCCTGCTGCTCCGGCAGGAATATTTTTTATTTTGTATAGTTCTTTCGGGTTTTCGGGGCATAGTGCCAGAAGGACATTCGGAGATTTCTGCCACTCATTATCCCATTCTTTTAGCAGATGAGTGCATGCTGTTTTATTTGCTGCTATTCCCGAGCCTAAGAAAATTGTATAAATATGATTCCACTCGGTTTTTCCGGGGACTGTTTCCAAGTATTTTTCTTCTAATTGCTGTAGATTCCGGGCTTCTATTTTTGTGATCTGGCAGGGAATTTCGTCGCTTTGCCCCTCCATTTCGCTTAAATTTGCCCGAGCTATCCAAAACTGATAAGCATTTTCTTCATCAGAGGAATAATCGACGTACATGGATAAGATATAGTTTTTTTCTTCTACATCGGTAAGGCGCTGGCAGCCAGTTAAGGAAAAAAGAATTGGGAAAAAGATTAAAAGAGTTATTCCTGCAAAATACTTTACCTGCTTATTGTTCTTATATTTTGCAATATTTTTTCTTTCTTCTTTATCTTTTTCTGTTTTTTCTTGATAATTGAAATCTTTCTGTCTTTTAAAAAGCCAAACTACAAGTGGCAATATTAAGGACAGCGGGAAATCCACAAATGCCTTATATTTGAGATAAAACGTCCACAAAAGAGTGTGTTTTTCCACAACGCAAGTCAAGAGCACTAAGCAGACAAAAGTAATTCCTAAAAAATTTTTCAAACATCCTCTAGAGCGTGTTTGAAAAATACTCCATCCATAATAGAGATAACCGCTTAAAACCGCCATCATGCACAGTATCCAAAATATAATCGGCAGGATATCAAATCGTTCTAAGAACCCGCCCGGCATTCGGATTAGCTGCATCATTTTGATGACTGGCCATTCTGACTGGCTTGTGAGAGTTGGGCCAAGTGTTCGCACGGAAAGGAAACAAAATAAAACATTACAGAGAATTGCACCTGCAACGGCTGTTATTATGTCCCGTATTGCTTTATCATCTTTACCTTCTCTATTATTTTTACCTTCTTTATTATTTTTGTCCTCTACTTTTCTATTTTTTGTTTCGGTTCCTCTTTCTTCGGCAGCAGGCCTCAAAAACAAGAGAAATTCTATTGGACTGCTGCACAGTAACATCAAATATCCGTTTCCCATGCTTCGGAAAATATTATCTGAAAGAATTCCTTGCCAGAGTTCTCCTGCATTCCCTATCTGCATTGCTTTTTCAATTCCGATAAATGATAAAATCACAGCAATAAAATACGTCGTGATAATCCACGGAAAAATGATTTCTAAAAATCTGGCTCTTTTTTGTAATGTTGTATACAAGCTGTAGCAAAGCAAAATCGCAGCAGGAAAAATAATAAATAAAAAGCTGCTTTCTGGCATATAAACAGTCTGAATTGTCTTACCAAAGAAATAAAAAAGTGCTACTGCATTTATGAAAAAACGAATCATGTATACAAATTTTATTGGCTGTGGTAAAACTTCCGGAAAATTTATAGATTTAAGCCTTGTTTGCATTTTTGAAACATTGATATTTACATTCCTTGCCAGACCTGTCTTACCTATTTTTCTGTTTTCAAAATTTTCTTCACTTATTTTCCCAGAAAAAATAATAAAAAAGGCAATCGTTCCCGCCAAAAACACCCCATAAAAAATCAGGCTCCAAAAGCCATTCTGTTCTTTATAGCAGGCAAATGCCGGTATAGATAATGCTCCCGCTCCAAATGTTTCTATAAAGATCATTCTGCGTAACTGCCTTGCAGAAATCTTATTTTCATACATTTTATACATCCTCCTCTTTGACCGTCCCCCATTTTATTTTCATTCTATTTTCGTTTTCTTTTCTTCATCCTTTTATGAATCATTACATCTTCTGCCTGTAAATTTTTTCGATTCTCCTATCCGAATCCGGCAAACACGCCTACACGAATCATTACATCTTCTGCCTGTAAATTTTTTTATCTTTTCCGAATTCTCCGGCCCTCTCTCGTAAATACTGGTCTTTTTTTCATATAAGCAAATGGATAGCGAACATAATGATCCTTTTTATCATCATAATTTAAGTTTTCCCCACAAACAGAAGGCAGCATATATGGAACACCGAAGGATTCTATCTGAGATAAATGCAATAATAATGCGGCAAAAGTGAGAAGATAGCCGTAAATTCCCCATATTGCTGCAGTAACAATAAAAAGAAACTTTAACAAACGAAATACGGCGCCAAAGGATTCATTTGGCACGATAAATGATGCAATAGCTGTAAAAGATACAACGATAACAACGATTGTACTGACAATTCCCGCTTCCACTGCTGCCTGGCCTACGATGAGGCCGCCGACAATGCCTATTGTTCCTCCGAGCTGTCCGGGCAAATGAATTCCTGCTTCTTTTAATAGTTCAAACTGAAATTCCATAAGCAAAACTTCTAAAGCAACTGGAATGACGATGCCAGTTCGTGCTGTTGCAATGGATAACAAAAAGGAGGTTGGGAGCATTTCTGTATGAAATGCTGCTATGGCAACATACAATCCCGGAAATCCTATCGCAAACAATGAAGCTGCAAAGCGAAGCAAACGGGCAAATGATGCCACTTCAAATCGGGTATAGTAATCGTCACCTGCCTGAAAAAACATTTGATAAGTGACGGGCAAAATTAACACGCCCGGAGAGTTATCCACAACAAGAACGATTCTCCCCTCCAGTAATCCACTTGCCGCCTTATCCGGCCGTTCTGTATGTTGAAATTGTGGAAATGGTGTCCATACATTTTCTTCTAAAAGCTGCTCTACCATTCCTCCATCTAAAATACCATCAAAGCTGAGTGCATTTACTTTTTGTCTTACCTTTTCAAGAAGTTCCGGCTGAACAAGATCATCCATGTATACAATTGCCAAATCTGTTTTGGAGCGCTCCCCAACCATCGTATGCTCCATTTTCAGGCGAGAATCACGGATTCGGCGGCGAATCAATGCCGTATTCATTCGCATATTTTCTGTAAAACTGTCTTTCGGACCGCGAATAACCATTTCCTGCTGGGTTTCCCCTACCCCTCTTGATGGGTATTTCTTTGTAGATAAAATAATTGCTTTCGGGCAGCTTTCCAGCAAAAGCAGGGTATTTCCTGATAAGATATCTGTTAAAATATCTTCAAAACTTTCATCCTCTTTCCAGTCCACTGTTTCCATCACATGATTTTCTACATAAGAGAGGAAATCCTGCCCTGTTTTTTCACATTTATTTTTAAGGAGAGGACGGATCACGAAGTCTTCCACCATATCTGCATCCGTCATTCCATCGACATAGATGACTGCTGCTTTTTTAGGCTTTATTTTTTTATTGTTCTGCGTAGTTTTCACTATTCTTTTCGAAACTGTTTTTCTACCTATATCACTGTTTATGTCACTGTCTGTATTCGCATCTGTTTGCCCCTTCGTAGCACTGCTTATGTCACTGTCTGTATCCGCATCTGTTTGCTCTTCCATAATACTGTTTGCGTCACTGTCCGTATTTGCATCTGTTTGCTCTTCCATAATACTGTTTGTGTCACTGTCCGTATTTGCATCTGTTTGCTCTTCCATAATACTTTGTATATCAGCGTTGTCTCCTACATAAAATACATTTTTTACAATATCCCCGCTTCGGTCTAATGCTTTCTCCAAAAATGCATAATCTTTATCAAAATTCCGGGTAAGCTTTCCTTTTATTTTCTGGTCTCTGTTATACTTTATTCGCACTTTTCCCCTCCAGCTCTTTTTAATAGGCCACTAAAAATATGCCACTAAAATCTCTTATTTATTATTCTTAAACTTTTGCCTGCGGGCTTATCAACTTTTAATATTTTACTGGAATCTCAAATTGTTATACCCACATAACATTAAGAATATTTCTCCCTATATTTTCCGCAAAAATACTCTGTTAGTATTGAGAAATTTTTTCTTTTTTATACAGGTGTTTCTTTCTTGATTTTTTCCAAAAATGCGTTATAATAATTGTATACAAGATACAGAGGAGGTACAATTTTTATGACTCAGCCCTTACATTTGAAAGCATATGCCAAGGTGAATCTGGGACTGGACGTACTTAGAAGGCGGGAAGACGGTTACCACGAAGTCAGAATGATTATGCAGACAGTGAAGCTTTTTGACTACATTACTTTACAGAAGAATACATGCGGACAGATTCGTCTTTCTTCGAATCTGCCTTACCTCCCCCTCAATGAGAAGAACCTTGTCTATCGGGCCATTGACACGATACGTACTGCATATAATATTTCAGACGGTGTTGATGCAACAATTGAAAAGCACATCCCTGTTGCAGCAGGAATGGCCGGCGGAAGTACCGATGCTGCCGCTGCTCTGGTAGGCATGAATCAGCTATTTTCTCTTGGAATAACACAGGACGAGCTTATTAAACATGGGCTTACCCTTGGCGCAGACATTCCATTTTGCATTATGAGAGGAACCGCACTTTCTGAAGGAATCGGTGAGATATTAACTCCTCTTCCTTCTATTCCGCCATGCTGGTTTTTAATTGTAAAACCATCTTTCTCTATGTCTACAAAGTTTGTATATGAGCACCTGCATCTCGATGAACAGACAGCCCATCCAGACATAGACGGAATGATTCAGGCCATCAGACACGGTGACCTTACAGGTATCACCGACCGTATGGGTAATGTATTGGAACAGGTTACAGAAAAGCATTATCCAGCTATCGTACAGATAAAAAAAGATATGAGGAGATTAGGAGCTGTCAATGCGCTTATGAGCGGAAGTGGCTCCACCGTATTTGGTATATTTACCTCAAGAGAAGCCGCCGGAAAGGCAGCTGAATTTTTCCATAATGACCCGGGAATCCGGCAGACCGCCGTTGTCCGCCCATTTAGTAAAAATCTCCCACGGTCGAAATCGCAGAAAAATCATAATCATTTTTCGAAAAAAAACAATTCGCTGACACAGGGGGATAAATATACAGCGAAAAAGGGAAGGAGAAACAACTAATGAAAGACACTAACTTTAATGTAAATGAATATCTGCCACTTCGTGACGTTGTATTTAACACACTTCGCCAGGCAATTATTACTGGTGAATTCGCACCAGGAGAACGTCTCATGGAAATTTCTCTTGCCAACCGCCTCGGTGTAAGCCGTACTCCTGTAAGAGAAGCTATTCGTAAGTTAGAACTGGAAGGCCTGGTTATCATGATTCCACGAAAAGGCGCTCAAGTAGCCAGAATCACAGAAAAAAATCTTCGTGATGTCATCGAAATCCGTACTGTTCTTGAAGAATTCGCTGCTGTTCTTGCCTGCGAACGAATTGATCAGTCTGGGCTTCATGATTTACGTCAGGCTCATGAGGACTTCATCCGTTCCGTAGAGAATGGGGATATTCTCGATATCGTAGATAAAGATGAGACTTTCCATGATACCATTTTCCGCGCAACAAACAATGACCGCCTTATTTCTATTATCAATAATCTGCGCGAACAGTTCTATCGTTACCGCATGGAATATGTGAAAGATATTCGCCAGCGCTCTAATCTTGTGGAGGAACATCGGGAATTGCTTGATGCCATTTCCAGCAGAGATTCTATAAAGGCAAAGGAACTGATGAAAACACATCTGCTTAATCAGCAGCAGGAAGTAATTAATAACATTCAGGAAGCTTAGAGAATCCTATCCCAAACCCTATCCACTTATTCTGATAGATTTTTCTAAAGCTCTTATCTAAAAACAGCCAATCAGAGAATTGCCCTGACAAAATGACCTTACCTGATTGGCTGCTTTTTATGTGTATTTACTTATTCCTGTTTTTCTTATAGCGGTTTAGAATCTCTCTATTCCCCCTTTTCCGGGTGCGGATAAGAACTCGGACCAAAAGAAGAATCAGAATAACAATTCCTATAACAGATGCCGTAATCGTCGGATCTATCTGGAACGCCTCCGTCGTAACATGAATATGCTGCGGCTCTCCGGTTCCGACACAATGTCCCCGCACAAGCAGGCGGTGCGTATTGATCCCGTATGGCGTACAGGTCATCAGCGTACAATATTCCTTCTTATCCTCTATCTGAAGACTATCCGTCTCATTCGGAAGAATGATAGAAATATCATCAACCTCATAAGTAATCTCCCTGTTTAAAATCGTAATAGTAAATGTATCACCGACCTCCATCTTATCAAGATCCGTAAAAAGCTTCGCACTTGGCAACCCCCGGTGAGCAGATATAACACTGTGGGTACTCT
>UMED01024518.1_pt1 | contig 12734 bp, 8 predicted proteins | sample 1964661 | NCBI WGS metagenome assembly UMED01 (sample SAMEA4836011, study PRJEB28245) | human gut metagenome | biome: gut microbiome; material: fecal sample | place: Denmark | collected 2008
GGCATGAATCCAGAGATCACTTTGAAACCTCATCAGAAAAATGCAATCGCCCATCAGCTTTACGGCAGAAATACCCTGCTTGCTCACTGTGTAGGAGCAGGTAAGACGTTTGAAATGGCTGCTGCTGCAATGGAAGCAAAACGTATCGGACTTGCTCATAAATCCCTGTTTGTCGTGCCAAACCACCTTACAGAACAATGGGGAGCAGAATTTCTTACTCTATATCCTGCTGCCAATATCCTTGTGGCAACAAAAAAAGATTTCCGCCCGGAAAACCGAAAAAGATTCTGTGCGAGGATTGCAACAGGCGATTACGATGCAATTATCATCGGTCATTCCCAGTTTGAAAAAATCCCTCTTTCTGCAGAAAGACAGCGTGCTGTTTTAGAAAGCCAGATTGATGAGATTGAAATCGCTATCACACTGGCAAAAAAAGAGCAGGGAGAAAACTATACTATCAAGCAGATGGTGAAAAGCCGGAAAAGTTTAGAAGTAAGGCTGGGGAAATTGAATGAAAAGAAAAAAGATGATGTTGTTACTTTTGAAGAATTAGGTGTAGATAGGCTGTTTGTAGATGAATCGCACGGTTTCAAGAACCTGTTTTTGTATACAAAAATGAGAAATGTTGCCGGGGTTGCACAAAGTGAATCCCAAAAATCAATGGATATGTACAATAAATGCCGTTATATGGATGAAATCACAGGTGGAAAGGGGATCACTTTTGCAACAGGTACTCCCGTGTCAAATAGTATGACAGAATTATATACTATCCAGAGATACCTGCAGTATGACCGTCTGCAGGAAATGGAGTTAGGAATGTTTGATAACTGGGCATCTGCATTTGGGGAGACGGTAACAGCTCTAGAATTATCGCCAGAGGGCAGTGGATACCGTATGAAGACCCGTTTTGCGAACTTCTTTAACCTGCCGGAACTGATGTCTGTTTTTCAGGAAGTAGCAGACATACAGACTGCAGACATGTTACGGCTGCCTGTTCCAGAAGCAGAATATGAAAACATCGTACTGCCTGCGAGTGAAGAACAAAAAGAAATATTAGAATCCCTGTCAGAACGTGCGGACAGGGTAAGGAACCGGGAAGTAGACCCATCGGAAGATAACATGCTCAAGATTACGACCGATGGACGTAAACTGGCATTAGACCAGCGTCTGATAAATGATATGCTCCCAGATACGGAAAATAATAAAGTTTCTGCCTGTGCAGAAAAATGTTTTGAGATATGGAACGAAACAAAAGAGCAGAAGTCAGCGCAGCTTATCTTTTGTGATTCTTCTACACCTAAAAAAGATGGGACATTTAATGTCTATGATGCCCTGAAAGAAAAACTGATGCAGAAAGGAGTACCAGAACAGGAGATTGCGTTTATCCATGATGCCAATACGGATGTACAGAAAGCAAAACTCTTTACAAAGGTACGTTCTGGACAGGTACGGTTCCTGCTCGGCTCCACTTCTAAAATGGGGGCAGGAACCAATGTCCAGGACAAACTCATCGCCCTGCATCATTTAGATGTGCCGTGGAGACCTGCAGATATAGAACAGCAGGAGGGACGTATATTAAGGCAGGGAAATCAAAATGAAAAAGTGAAGATATTCCGTTATATCACAGAAAATACGTTTGATGCCTATTCCTGGCAGCTCATCGAGAATAAACAGAAGTTCATTGGACAGATCATGACTTCCAAATCCCCAGTCCGTTCCTGTCAGGATGTGGATGAAGCTGCCTTATCTTATGCAGAGGTAAAAGCCCTGGCAACTGGAAACCCTAAGATTAAGGAAAAAATGGACCTGGATATACAGGAAACGAAATTAAAGATGCTAAAAGCAAATTATGAAAGTAACCTGTTCCGGCTCCAGGATGCGATTGCGGTAGAATACCCACAGCAGATTGCAAAATATGAAGAACTGACTTCAGCATATGAAGCAGACATAATCCATTTAGATACTGCCTTAAACACGCCTTTTTCAATGGAAATACATGGGATTACCTATAATGATGAAAAGACAGCAGGTGAGATTCTTGTACAAGCGTGTACAAAAATGAAAAAGGAACATACAGATGCAGCAGACATAGGGACTTTTAAGGGATTCAAAATGAAGGTTTCGTATTCTCTTTTTGATAATAATTTTTATGTAAAGCTGACAAGAGAATCCTCCGTTACTGTCGAAGTAAAGAAAGACCCTGTACGCAACATAGAACGTATCCTTACGGCATTAAGAAAAATGCCAGGACAAAAAGAGGTTGCAGAGGAACGGCTGGAAGGGGCAAGACAGCAGCTTGTTCAGGCAAGAGAAGAAGTGAAGAAACCTTTTGAAAAGGAAAATGAATTACGGTCTGTACAGGAACGTCTGACGAAAATAAATGCAGAACTGGATATGAAACCAAAGGAAGAACCGAAAAAGATGATTAAGAAGGAGGAACTGAAGAAATGCCTGTAAGATTAGAAAAAATGGGAGAATGTATCCTGCGATTAAGAAAAGAACGGGGATATAGTCTGGAAGAATTAGCCGGACTCATATTGTCATCGCCGGATGAATTAAGAAAGATTGAGAGTGGTACACAACAGCCGGACAAAATGACCCTTACCCTTTTAAGCAATGTTTTAAATGTATATCCTGACAGTCTGCAGAACGGAGAGATTCATTACCGTGCTTCACAATCCAATCTGATAAATCTTATGAAGGAAACATTAAAGTATCTGGAGGGAACAGAAGAAGATAACAAAGAGATTGCGGAACATATTGAAAAGCTGCAGAAAGAATATGATATACAGCGAGAGGAAAAGCAGGAAGAAGAAAAGACAGAACAGATAGAAAAAGAAGAACAGGTATTACCGAAAAGAGAGCCGGAAAAAGCTGCACCCAGATTATAAATAAAATGTGCCGAATTTCGGTACGGATAGGAGATGGATAAGATGGAAGATAAAAGCAGAGAAGTCGTAATGGCAATTTCTAACGCAGCAAGGTATATGGACCCATTTTTTAAATTAACAGCAATGGGGACCGTGCTGTTGATTCAGTATTTTGCCCGCATGGTAAAGGAAAAAAAGCTCAAGGTAACTGAATTTACTGACTTTCAGAAATTTCTCAAAGCAACAGAGGGAAAATATGACATCATGAACGTCCCTGAGATTCCAGAAGGACAGTTATCAGAAGAATTAGATGCACTGGGTATCCATTATATGGTATTACCCGATCTGGAAAAAAATGATGGGATGCTGCAGGTAGCAGTCTACCAGCCAGACAGGGAAAATTTTGGAGCATGGTATCAACGGCATATCCTGTCGCAGATGACAGGAGGGGAAAAAGATTTACAGCAGTTAAAGAATCTTACTTCTGGAAAAACAACAATCATTTCCTTCCCTCTTGAAGAGGAAGAAGAAGTGGTAAAGGAAGATTTTGAAAAAATGGGGATAAACTATTCCCAGCTTCCAGACCTTCACGTTGGGGATGGTGAGATACAGGTTGTTGTAGCCAATGCTGACCTCCCTAAAGTCGAATCATGGTATAAATTATATCGGGAAGATTTATTAAAAAAGGGCATGACAGATGTGCCTGCTATGAAAAAAATGTCGATGGACAATTATATGCAGACAGGACAGCAGACCGAATCAGAGTATATTGATACGGCTTCTCCTGAATTAAAGGCAGCGAATGCAAAGTATGAGGGAGAACAAAAAGGAAGAATAGAACAACAGATAGAAGCAGCCGAACACAATGCCATGAGACAGGAATCCTCAACAGCATATCTGCGATATATCAATGACCCGTCATATATCCCGGTCAGTATTGATAAAAGAACACTGGTTGAAAAATCAAATGTGATAAATAAGGATGGGCTGGAGAGATATAACCAGTTCTCGTGCAGGATACCAGGTACATACGGTAAAAATGAAAAGCAACTGGTCATTCCTAATGAACAGGTTTTTGAAAAGCAGAATGGCTCTTATATTGCTTTCCTGCAGAAAGATGAATCCCCGTTTGTTTTTGATGTGATAACAAAACAGGTAGACCGTGAGATGAGAAAACTGACAGGAGAAGAATTTGTAAAACGCTATTTTGATAAAGTAGATAAAACTGTTGAACGAAATGTGACATCATTACAAAAATATAAGGAAAACGCAAAGGCGAAAGATTTAAGTGATCTAAAGATAAAGATGCCGACTCCGCCGATCAAATCAAAATAATGTGCCGAATTTCGGTACAAAGAACAGGCAGTGATTATGCTGTCTGTTCTTTTATAGAAAAGGAGAAATATTTTATGACACAGAAAAGAAAACCACCCTGGGGGATGTTTCTTATCGGCTTAGTTCTTGTACTTATTGTTTCCTATTATGCAGCAGGGCTTTTTTCACTGGAGGGTGTGACAATACAAAATTATCAGGATAAATTGACGTATATATTGCTGCACCCTTTCCGTAACTGGTTAAACAGTAAGACATCAGCAGTCATGGGGATTGCCCTGGTCGCATGGGCAATGTTTGTCTGTTATTACCTTACCTATTACCGTAATTTTCACCCGGATGCAGAACATGGTGTTGCAGAATGGGCAGACGTTGCTAAGACAGCAAAAAAACTCTATGGAAAAGGAGAAGAACCAGTTACTTTACTTAGTAAAAATATCAAGGTGAACGCAAAAGCCTTACCAAATATGCACATCCTTATCTTAGGAGGCTCCGGCGATGGAAAAACAACCTCTCTTTTGATACCGAATATCCTGCTTGCCAATATGACGAATATCATCTTAGATGTAAAAGGTGACCTGTTGAAAAATTACGGGGGATACCTGAAAGAAAAAGGTGTGACAGTAAAAAGCCTTAACTTTAAAGATATGTTACAATCTGACCAATATAATCCATTTGTATATATAGATAATTATACCGACATGGTAGAGCTTATCACAAATATCCAGACATCAGTAAAACCGCCAGATGCCCAAAAGGGTGACCCGTTTTGGGATGACGGTGTTGGTCTGTATCTGCAGTCTCTCTTTGAATATGAATGGCTTCAGGCGAAAGAAGAAAACCGTGTTGCATCCATGCCTGGGATTTTGGAACTGGTAAACAGGGAAACACAAAAGATAGATGAGGAAGGGACAACACAGTTACAGCAGGATATGTACAGATTACAAGAGAGGTATGGAGTAGATTATCCACCTGTGCGGGATTATAGAAAACTGAAGGAAGGAGCATCGGAAACCGTTCGTTCTATCGTTATCATGGTAAATGCACAGTTACGTCTTTTTGAAATCCCAGAAATCAAGAGAATCTTTGAAGGAACTGACGATATAGATATTCCATCACTTGGATTAGGAGTAGAGGGAAATCCAGAAAAAAAGACTGCCCTTTTTCTTGTCATGCCATCAGGGGATTCTTCCTATAATCTTTTTATTAATATGTTCTACACACAGCTATTTACTGTTTTAAAACGTATCGCAGATAATCGGAGAGATGGACAGCTGCCTATCCATGTGCGGTTATGGGCAGATGAATATTACGCTGGTCCAAAACCTTTAAATTGTGAAACGCTTTTGGGAGAGATACGAAGCAGAAATATGTCCATTGTTCCTATTTTGCAGGATATAGCACAGATAAAGACCCTGTATCCAAATGATAAATGGGAAATATTCACGGGAAACTGTGCAACGACCGTATTCCTGGGGAGTGGAGCAACTGCACATACAACACACCAGTGGATCTCTGATATGCTAGAAGACATGACGATTGACAGCCGTTCCGAAAATTTAGGACATTCGCAGGGAGGAAACCTGCAGATGAGCAAGGGTGGAATGAAATTAATGACTCCGGGACAGGTCAGCCGGATGCCGAAAAATGATTGTATCCTGTTCCTGAAAGGAGAAAGACCAATCTATGATAAGAAAAACTGGTCATTTGATACAGAAGTATTTAAAGAAGCACAGGAGATAGCAGGGAAAAATGGTTATAAAAATCCTGTATATGTATCGTATGATGAAAAAAACAGGCAATATACTACAACCCGTTTTGAATCAAGACTAAATTATATCTCACAGGAAGATTATGAATTTTATGAAGAAAAAGCCAAGACGGATGATAGCATACAGACATTCCAGATAGATGAAGATGCTTTTCTGTATCTCAACTTCAATGAAACTCCGCAGCCAAGCCTTCGGGAGTTAGAGAAGATGGTGAAAAAGATACAGGTTTCAGAAAACAGTGAAGATGATGAAAATGAGGGGGACGAAAAGAAAGAAGATACTGTACAGGATAGAGAAAAATGGGATTTATCTGGAGATATTATGGACTGTTTTCAGCGATATTCCAGTGAGCTGTCGCAGGAAGAACAGGAGGAAATCATAAAAGGTATCGAAGATGGATTAACAGATCAGGAGATAAAGAGATATTTTGCCTTGTACGGAGCAGATAAAATGCAACAATACAGAAGGGTTCTCACGGCAAGAAAAAACAGAGGGTAGATACAAAAAAGCAGAAAAGACTTTAAGTCCTTTCTGCTCTTTTTTATCTCCTCTCTCCTAAATCTCTTTACGCCTGTCAACATGAAAAAATAAAATGTGCCGAATTTCGGTACACAAATAGCAAAGCATAATATATTTAAAAATTTAAATTTTTCCTCATAGAATTTATATAAAAATCCTTGATTAAAGAAATATTTGCGTTATTATTTTAAGACAAATGAATCAGGAGAATAACGATTAAAAAAGCCCCGGAAACAAATTGACATGTACTATTAAAGTAAGATATACATGTAGTACAAATGTAGGTATAGGCATAAAATTAAGGTGGGAATAATTTATGGGGAAAAAATGGAGACAATTAAAATATGAAGATAGATTAAAGATATATGCCTGGTTGCAGGATAAAACATCGGTTGCAACTATTGCAAAAAGGTTAGGTGTCTGCCGTCAGACAATCTATCGTGAAATAAAACGAGGGGAATTTGTAAAAAGAAATACGGATTACACGGAATCAACGGTATACGATCCATATGTTGCAGAGGAACATTATCAAAAAAAATTAAAGGAACGTGGACGAGATCTAAAAATAGGCAGTGATTTAAAGTTGTTACATTATATAGAAAAAAAGATAGTAGATGAAAAGCGTTCTCCGGCGGCTGCCTTACATGAAATAAAAAAAGAAGGAAAAGAATTTACAGTTACATTAAGTACCAATACTATATATAGTTACATAAAGAAAGGTATCTTTTTAAATATAACGATGGAAGATTTGCCGGAGAAGAAAAAGCAGCACAAAAAGAAAAAAGTAAAGGTACAAAAGAGAGTGCAGGCGGGGGATAGCATCAGCCAGCGTCCAGAACATATTGATTTCAGGGAAGAATTTGGTCATTGGGAAATGGATACGGTTGTAGGTCCTCAAGGTAAATCCAAAAAAGTCATGCTCGTTTTAACGGAGAGAAAAACAAGAAAAGAAATCGTGTATCTGATGCCTGACAGAAAGGCACAAACAGTTGTAAAAACATTAAACATGATTGAAAGAAAGTATGGAGAGCGATTATTCCGTGATGTATTTAAAACAATTACAGTAGACAATGGAGTAGAATTTTCTGATGCAGAAGGTCTGGAAAAATCGAGAAGAAATAAAAAGAAAAGAACGAAAGTATATTATTGCCATCCATATAGTAGTTGTGAACGAGGTTCTAATGAAAATGCAAACCGACTAATCCGACGTCATATACCAAAAGGAGTTAATTTTGATAAGAAAAGTAAAACCGAAATCAAGGAAATAGAAACATGGATAAATAACTATCCTCGTAAGATATTTGAGTATGATACAGCAGAAAATCAATTTATTAATGAAATGGAAAAATTAACAGGATAAAGCTAAGAGGTGCATATAGAAAATGGCTGCCGGAAGACAGTCTTTTTTCTATGCACTTTTTTAAAAAAGATGACAAAAATAATTGTAATTGAAGCCGAATTATGTCATTATAAATAATGAATAACAGGTAAACAATGTTAAAAATTTTTTTGAAAAAATGTTGCAAAAAAACTTGACATTTTCGAGGTCGAAATTGGTCATATTTAAGAATACTATAAATAAGAAATATATGGTATACTTTATTCACTATGAAAAGGTGTGTGGTTTTATTAAAATTTATATAAGAAGAATCAATACATCAGAATATTTTAATTTACATCTATAGTTCAACTCTGAATCATTTGTGTACTGTCTGTTAAGACACACCAAAAAAGTATGAAAACAGGATTATCACATAAGAAGCAGTATGGATTTTGCGGGGATAGAAGTTCATTTATAGGATAATCAGCACAAGAAAAATAAGATTGGGGAAAGTATATGTATAAGAAGAGTGTACAGGGCTGGTTGAAGCACCTGGATTTCATGATCCTGGACGTAGTCTGTCTTTGGATTTCTTTTACGCTTGCATTCGGTATGCGGCATGGGTCGCTGAATGTATTTGCGAATTCTTTATACCGTGATATGATGTGGAGCCTTGCTCTCATAGATATCGTGGTAATCTTTTTCTTCGATTCGTTGAAGAATGTATTAAAACGTGGTTTTTATCGTGAATTTACTATGACGGTCAAGCAGACCTGTCTCATCACCTTATGTTCCGTATTTTATTTATTTACATTTAGATTTGTATTTAAAAATGCAGAGGATTATCCTGTGCTGCGGCATTTACTATGCTAAATGATTCTGCCAGATAGTCAAGCTTAAAGAAGCATATGATAAATTTTTAAAAATAAAAGAGAAAAGTATGAAAGAAAGGGAAGAAAAGATGAGTACGATTAAAAAAAATGGCTTAGAAAGAGAATATACTGAGTCAGAAGGGAAAAAGGATGGTTTCCGGTTCAGGCACTGGAAAGTTATCGCAATGTATTTGGTATTATATGATATTATTGCAGTGAACCTGTCTTATTTTTTCGGATTATGGCTGCGTTTTGATTTACGATATTCCCATATTCCGGCAGAATATATGGATGCATTTATAAAGTTTGCACCGTTTTATACAGTATTTGTCCTTATTATGTTTTATGTATTCAGGCTGTATAACAGCTTATGGCGCTTTGCCAGCTTCAGCGAATTGAATCGTATTTTTGCTGCAACAGTAATCACAACGATATTTCAGGTTGTTGGCATTACTGTCTGCTTAGGAAGAATGCCATTATCTTACTATATCGTTGGATGTGGCATGCAGTTTGCATTAACATTACTTGTTCGATTTGCATATCGTTACATTACTTTAGAACGTACCAAGATGGAACATTTACAGGAAGCGGACAATGTTCATCGGGCGATGATTATCGGTGCCGGAGCGGCAGGACAGGTTATCTTAAAAGAATTAAAAAGTTCCAATCTTGTAGATGCGAGACCTTGCTGCGTTATCGATGATAACAAAAACAAGTGGGGACGATATATGCTCGGTATTCCGATTGTCGGAGGAAGAGATTCTATCTTAGAAGCGGTAGAAAAGTATAACATTGACCAGATTTTATTTGCGATTCCTACAGCAAGCCCAGAAGAAAAGAGAGACATTTTAAATATCTGTCAGGAAACAAATTGCGAGTTAAAGAGTCTTCCGGGTGTATACCAGCTTGCAAACGGTCAGGTATCTTTAAGCAAGCTGAAGCCGGTCGCAGTAGAAGACCTCTTAGGACGTGAGCCGATCAAGGCAAACTTAGACGAAGTATTCCAATATATTCAGGGGAAAAAGGTTCTTGTAACAGGAGCCGGCGGAAGTATCGGTTCCGAAATCTCCCGTCAGGTAGCCGGACATCATCCAGAACAACTGATTCTCTTTGATGTCTACGAAAACAGCTTATATGACCTTGAACAGTGGTTAAAGAGAACTTATCCGGACTTAAACATGATCGCGCTTACAGGATCTGTACGTGACAGCCGGAGAATCTGCCAGGTATTTGCACAGTATAAACCAGATATCGTATACCACGCAGCAGCACATAAGCATGTACCATTAATGGAAACATCACCGAACGAGGCAATCAAGAATAATGCCGTCGGAACATATAAAACAGCTTACGCAGCCATGATCAACGGCTGCCAGCGATTCGTACTGATCAGTACAGACAAAGCGGTAAACCCAACAAACATCATGGGAGCCAGCAAGCGTATCTGCGAAATGATCATCCAGTCTTTTGACCGAATGATCAAAGAAGGAAAAGCACACGAGATGCCAATGCTTTACACACACAGCGAAGAAGAGAATGGCATCATGCATCAGATCCGCCAGAAGAAATTTATTCCAAGAACAGAATACGTCGCAGTACGTTTCGGAAACGTACTCGGAAGCAACGGCTCCGTAATTCCACTCTTCAAACGTCAGATTGAAGAAGGTGGTCCAGTAACCGTAACCCATCCGGACATCATCCGTTACTTCATGACCATTCCAGAAGCCGTAAGCCTCGTACTTTCCGCAGGAACAAACGCTGAAGGCGGAGAAATCTTCGTCCTCGACATGGGATCACCGGTAAAGATCGATAGCTTAGCAAGGAATCTGATCCGTCTCTCCGGGCATGAGCCGGATGTGGATATAAAGATTGAGTATACAGGACTGCGGCCGGGAGAAAAACTCTTTGAAGAAAAATTAATGGCAGAAGAGGGATTAAAGAAAACGAAAAATAAATTAATACACATCGGCTGTCCAATCCCATTCAACACCGAACAGTTCCTTCATCAGCTTACTGTCTTAATGAAAGCTGCCTACGATAATGACCAAAATATCCGCGAGATGGTAGAACTGATCGTTCCTACCTATCATCCGGCAGGAAAGAACGGAAGCGAGAATAAAGGCAAAGCTTATGAGCTGCAGCGCAAGATGATGGAACAGGCTGCAGTTGCGAAAGAAGTGTAAGTATAAGAATTTATTTTATAAAGGTTTTCAAAATTTGGAGACAAACAAATTTTAATAAATTTCTATGGGAATTGCAATAAAATGAAAGATGAGGAAAAAAAGATGTCTAATACTAATACAGAAAATGAAATTATAAAAAGAAATATTCCTTTTAGTCCTCCAGACATAAGCGAATTAGAAGTTGCGGAAGTTGCAGCTGCGTTAAGATCCGGATGGATTACAACAGGACCAAGAACAAAAGAATTAGAAAGAAGACTTGCAGAATATTGTCATACTTCTAAAGCAGTTTGTTTAAATTCGGCAACAGCGGCAGAAGAATTAAACTTAAGAGTTTGCGGCATAGAGCCTGAAGATGAAATTATTGTACCAGCCTATACTTACACTGCCTCTGCTTCAGCAGCAATTCACTGCGGAGCAAAGGTTATATTTGTAGACAGTCAGAAAGACAACTGCGAAATGGATTATGACAAAGTTGCAGAAGCCATTACAGAAAAAACAAAAGCTGTTGTAGCGGTTGATCTTGGTGGTATTATCTGTGATTATGATAAATTGTATACTGCAATTGAAAGTAAAAAACATTTATTTAAAGCAAAAGAGGGAGATAGCCTTGGCGCTAGAATTCAACAGGCTATTGGCCGGGTAATGGTATTTTCTGACTGCGCACATGCATTGGGAGCAGTTAAAGATGGTAAAATGGCTGGTGAATGGGCTGATTTTAGTAGCTTTTCATTCCATGCAGTAAAGAACCTTACTACAGCAGAAGGTGGAGCTAGTACATGGCGTGATATTTCGGGTATTGATAATGAAGAGATTTATAAGCAGTTTCAGTTATACAGTCTTCATGGACAAAGTAAAGATGCACTTGCAAAAACACAGCTTGGTGCATGGGAGTATGATATTATAGGACCATGGTACAAATGCAACATGACAGATATCATGGCTGCCATTGGGCTTCGTCAATTAGATCGATATTCAGGAATGCTTGAAAGAAGAAAAGAAATTGTTGCAAAATATGATGCAGTATGTGATGAAATTGGAGTAAAACACTTAATTCACAGTGGAGAAAACTTCCGCTCTTCCCATCATCTGTACTTGACTCGTATTCCGGGAATCAGTGATGAAACGAGAAGAGAAATCATTATCAAGCTTGCTGAACGTGGTGTAAATACAAATGTTCACTACAAACCACTTCCAATGATGACAGCATATAAAGCAATGGGATGGGATATCAAAGATTTCCCGAATGCATATGCATATTATGAGAATTTGATTACATTGCCACTTCATACAAAGCTGAGTGATGAAGATGTAGAGTATGTGATTGAGAATTATAAAGAAGTCGTTAAGGAATATATCTAAAATTAGGGAGAGTTGTTGATGTTGAAAAAATGGGAAACACTGCCTGATTATATGAAGAATGATAAAGTTAAAGTATATTATGATTCATTGCAAAAGAAGAAAGTGAGCATGTTTTTAAAAAGAGCAATGGATTTAGTTGGTGGTTTGATTCTATTAATTATACTAGCAATTCCAATGGCAATTATAGCAGTAATGATCAAGTTGGATTCTGAAGGACCAATATTTTATAGACAAGAAAGAGTTACTACATATGGTAAACATTTTAAAATCCATAAGTTCAGAACTATGGTCAGTAATGCTGACAAGATTGGTGCTACTGTAACTGTTGGAAATGATAGCCGTATAACGAAAGTAGGTGCAAAACTTAGGGGGTGCCGTCTTGATGAACTTCCTCAGGTTTTTGATCTGATTTCCGGTAATATGAGTTTCGTAGGAACAAGACCAGAAGCAGTAAAGTATGTTGAAAAATATAAACCCGAATATATGGCAACGTTGTTGCTTCCAGC
>UMED01023721.1_pt1 | contig 12621 bp, 21 predicted proteins | sample 1964661 | NCBI WGS metagenome assembly UMED01 (sample SAMEA4836011, study PRJEB28245) | human gut metagenome | biome: gut microbiome; material: fecal sample | place: Denmark | collected 2008
ACTTCCTACAATTCCGGCATCTGCAAATTTTCCTAATACTGCTGTTGTTTCCTGAATAGACCAACCGGCATTTTTTGCCTGGGCGGATGCCTGGGCCAGTCCTTGTGTAAGCGGTTCTACATCTGTAGAAGATGCGGCGGCGGCTCCTGCCAGTGCATTTGCTGCTTGCGCGGAATCATTTGCGGACAGACCAAAAGCTCCCATTGCCTGTACTACTACATTTGCAGCGTTTCCAAGTTCCATGCCAGAAGATGCCGCCAAATCCATAGTTGCTTTTAATGCACCTGCCTGGATATCTGCTTCTGTAAGACCGCCTTTTGCAAGCTCTGTAATTGCTTGTCCAGCTTCCTGTGCAGAGAAAATAGTTTCTTTCCCAGTTTGAATCGCCAGGTCCCTCAATGCCCCCATCTGCTCCATAGGCATATCCAGAGCACCTGCTGCCTGTGACATTGCGTCCTCAAAATCATTTGCAGTGCTTACAGAAACAGCTCCAAGTCCTGTCAGTGCGGCAGTAACCGGCATCATGGCTTGTCCGGCGCTTTGCATTTTCCCGCCAATTTCTCCCGTAGTGACAGAGATTTTCTCCATTGCTGCACTTCCACTTCCGGCTGTCTTTTTTAGATTCTTAAGCTGCTGCTCTGTTTCGATAATTTCTCTTTGCAGAGCATCATATTGTGATGTGCTTATCGGATTTCCAAATTCATCACCCGTCTCTTTTGCTTGTTTCTGCAATTCTTTCAGATGCCTATTCGATTCTTTTAATTCGGATTGAAGTCTCTTATATTCCTCTGTATCAATGTCTCCAACATCTTCTAATTCTTTCATTTTCTTTTTTAATTTAGAAATAGAAGTTTCTGTTTTGTCCATCTCTTGCCTTATCGGCTCATAAGCCTTTTCCCAGGCATCATAATTTTTAACGCTTTCCCCTGCTTTTTCGTTTGCTCTCTTTAAAGCTTTTAATTTAGTATTTGTTTCTTCAATCTCTTTCTGCAAAAGCTGCTGTTTCTGCGTGAGCAAAGTGGTGTTAGATGGGTCTAACTTTAACAGTTTATTTACATCTTTAAGGCTTCTTTGTGTGCTACTCAAGCTACTTTCCACGCCTTTTAATGCTTTTTCCAGGCCAGATGCGTCACCATCTAGCTCAATCGTGATCCCTTTAATTCTTTTTGACCTATCCCCACCTCCTTACAGTCTATCAATATCTTCCTGTGTAGCTATCACAGGATATTCGTATTCATCATTTTTCATTTCGATAAACATATCGTTTACCATTCCGATGCTGAGAAGTTCTAAATCCGAAATAGAAATACCGCACTGCACACACCGGAGCATGAACAACGCGGTATTGACTTCTCTATCTATTTCCCTATCTCTTTTTTTGCTGCAGACATTTGTTTGTTCTCTAAATTCCACATTTCTAAAATTTCCGGAAGAATTTCATAGATGCTAAATGTTTCGAACTGTTCCAGCCATTCATCAATTTCGGATGGCTGGCTTGCATCACCATGCTTGTGCATCAAATACGCAATATTCTCAAACATTTCAAGAGAATCAATCGGAAGAGAACTTTCCGTTTCCTCTCCCGTTTCTTTTCTCATTTTTTTCTGCAACGTTACCTGTTTCTGTAGTCTCTGCATATCTACAAAAATATCTCGCCCGAATTTAAGCCGATACATCCTCGGGATTGCTGCAGAACTTTTAAATTTGCATTCAACCCCACTAATCACCAATGTTTTTCTCATTTTCTTTCTCCCTTACGCTAATTCAGCGTCTTTTTTATAAACTTCTGTAAACCACTTAGCTTTTGCCTTTTCATAACTTTCTTTTGTGGTTTTTGCTCTTACTGTGCCATCTGCGGATGCCGCGCATGAAACCGTAAGTTTGTCCACATCCGGTTCTTTAGAATCAGAAGTAGTCTTCGCTTCCACGTTTGGTCTTGTTGCTGTGCAATTATAAAACCAGAACAGTGTAGGCTCAGTATCTCCGTCAATCTGAAACCCAAGAGCGAATTCCTTTGCTTCTACATTAGAATTTTCAATCAGCACTCCATTTGCGTCCTTGGTTTCTCCAAGAATCTTTTCGCGGAACTCGTCTGTAATCAGGGCCATTTCCAAGTCCCCCTGGTACCCGCCGTTTGATGCTGCAACATAGTATTTAATGCCATCTGCATAGAACGGAGTTAACTCTCCCTGCTGTTCCAGTGACAGAGATACCGCTCCTGGTAATTTTATCGGCGTATCATAAATCCCGCCTTCCTGCTTTAATGCCACATGTACATTGCTAATATTGAATTTTACTTTACTCCTTATAATACCTCCTATATCTCAAACACAACCTGAATCAATTTTTCTGATTCAATATAAGTTTCTGTTTTTTCATAATAAATCTTATTCTCTGTTAAAAAATCGGAAATTTTCTTTTCGGCTTCCAGATCCTTCTTATCGCAATACAGTTCAATATTTGTATCTTCGACCTCGTGGTATACAATTCCATCTGCCGAAAAATTATCACTTCCCATTCCCTGTACTACAATATATGGACATTTCGGGACTTCCCCTTCCGCAAAATGGCTGTACGCAACTGGGAATCCCATTTCCTTTAACCCGCTAACTAAGTCTTGCAAAATCATTTTCCAAACCTCATTTCCACCCTGCGTTCAAATTCTTCATTGCACCATTCCTCCACAGGCTTGATATGGACAATCGCCCTGGCTCTTCCTCCTATGTTTAATGCATGTCCGTTTTCCAGCAAGTGCGTAAGGCCTGGCTTTTTCTTGTTATGCACAACAAATTGGAACTTCCCATTTCCTTTTCGGAAATAAGATACGCCCCATCCGTCGGCATAATGTCCTTTTCTGCTGCCTCTTCCTTTTGGAGATGTGGATTTTAATTTCTTTGTCCCTTCTTTTGCCACTTCTTTTGCAATTTGTTCAAATTCTTCTTCCGTCAAATCCTTGAACTCCATAAGTTCTTTCATGATTTCACTTGCCAGATTATCAATATTAGCCTTACTCATCCGAATGCACCGCCCTGATTTTCACTGTTTCGTTTCTAAACTGGACATTGTCAATGGTCTTAATATTAAATTTCTTTCTTCTCCAAACAATGCGATAATTTCTCGTATCTATTTCATCAAAGAACTTTTTCCACCTGCACACAAAGTCGACTGTATTTTCTGCATTCAAAGTGGCCGCTTCCCAGTATTCTTTTCCAGATAAGCCATTCATGTATGCATAGATCCTCTTATAAGAATTCCATTCTTCCACCGGATTTCCTATTTCGTCATATCTATGTGTTAGTTTTTCTATTACAATTCTCTGCGTATACGCTCCAGCATTCATTAGACCACCTCCGAATCAGGTGTTGGGATAAGGTTTGTTCTATGCATACCTAAAATAGCATCCACAATCGTGTTTACATTATTTTTCTGCACCGTCATAGAACGGTTATCCCACATATCGGAAATCAGCGTAAGAACAGCAATCGTAATATCTTCATGCTTATCCAGTTCCTCATCCGAAAGCCCTGTCTGGCTCTTGCAAAATTCGATTGACGCTGTTTTCATTGCATCAAGAAGGTTCAGGTCTTCGCATTCTAAATTTTCCTCTTCTTCCCTAAGGTGATTTAGAATTACTCCTTGCGTTATTTTGCTTACTTTCATTTTCCACCGCCTTTCTTATCGGTTTTAGATACCCACAATCCACAAGAGGTTTTGCAAGGGAACTTTTCAGTTCCCTCACTTCACCCTTTGTCATGCAGATTTCACCGACAAAAGAGACTGTTGCCTCAAACCTCATTCTCAAGCTCCCATTTTAAGCACAGCAATTTTCTGCTCATTTTCTACTTTGGAATCAAATTCCATCCAAGCAACCACTCCAACAGCGTGCTGTGTAGCGTATTTTTCACGAAGAACCTGCACTTCCATTTCTTCTGTGATTTTCACAGCAAGTCCAGACATGTCCCCATAATAAATTGCTGTTGTGCTTGCAGTCATGTCTTTCATATTGTCGGACACATGTACGGGCTTTCCAAGAAGCGTATTGCCAAATGCAGATGTAGCATCATCTTGAAGCAGGTATCTTCCATTCTGGTCTTTCAATTTGCGGATAGCGGTTCTTGTTTTAGAAGACATAACCCAGATCGCATCCTGCTGGAAAGCATCTTTTACCATAGACTGCAGGTCAATCAGCTCATCTGCTGTAATAACATTGTTCGCTGCTGCTGTAACAACATTTTTGGCTTTGCTTAATCCATCAACTTTAGAATCTGTTCCATTTAAAAGTTCGCCTTCTACCCAGCGTGCAATATTGTAAGCCATATGGTCAATTACAAAACTCACAATATCAAACTGGCTATTATTCATTAAGGATTTTGATACAAGTGTCAGCGCCCCTGCAAGAAAACCTTTTAAGTCGATAGAACTGAATTTCCCAGCGCTTGAAGTCAGTTCTGTGAATTCATCATGATACCCTACCGCAATATCATTTTCGTCTTCTAACGGATAATACGGAATGGAAAGCGTGCCCTTTACGTTATATTTTGTTGCTTTTTCAAGAATCGGGCAGATATCATATACTTTTTTGATAATTTTGTTTGCGATTGTTTTTGGAACAACTGCTCCATTATCTCCAAAATTAAGATTAGCTGCGCGATTTTCAGTTACTATCCCACGAAGGAAATCTGCAAATTCTTCCTCTTCCGCTCTTTCCTCCGTTTCCTCTTCCTCCTCTTCTGCTCTTTCGACCATCTTATCTGCCGTTTTGTTCAGAATCTCAATAGTTTTGTCGATTCTATCAATCTCAGAAGAGATTTCCTCTGCTCTTTTCTCCTCTTCCTCTGTAATTGCTCTCTCTTCCGCTTCCAGTGTAGCGTGCATCAGTTCAAGCTCCTGCACAAGCTCTGCTCTTTTTTCGTTTAATACCTTAATATTTTTCTTCTTCCTTAGACATTTCCTCCATATTTTTTAATCATATTTTCAAGTTTACTGTTGTCCGGTTTTTCCGGTTTATCTTCAAAGCCAACATAGTCAGCTTCAAATTCTTCTGCTCGGATTTCCAGTGTTGATTCACCTTCTTCTCCAGCTCTCACCTCCACCGTAGTGGATGGATACCACGGCCTCATTGTATCATCAATCAAAGATACTTCTTTTAAGGTCAAATCTGTAATTGTCCGAATTGGCATTCCATTTCTTTCCGCACGCTCCTCTGTTGGAGTTGTGAAGCCAAATGACCAGCCACGAAGTCTTTTCTCTTTCGCTTTCTGTACAACTTCCGGATTTTCAGTTTCTACATGTGCTCTCAGTCCAATGGCATCCTCTCTTAGTGTAAGATTAGATTTTGTCCCTCCAAGCATCTTGTCCCATTTGTGATTCAGAAGAATCTTTACCTCATCTGCTTTTGCAATTGCTCTTCGGAATACCCCAGGAGCTATTCGTTCGATAAAGTATCCTCCTTTTCGGTCTGGGATTGGTCTACTTTCTCTGTCTGCGACGTTGACGTACCCGTCAATAATGACTTTTTCTCTGTCTCCTTCTGCTCGAATTTCAATTCTTGCCCTTCCTTCTCACCTCCTAACTTATTAGACTGATTAGTATTAGGCGTATAGACTACTTTTGTCTTTGGGTCATATAAAACATCTTGTAGCCCTAATTTGATAAACTCTAATCCAAGCGGTTCCATATTTTCTTTCTCGCGGACCTCATCCACCTGCATCCAACCTGTTTCAATTGCTTCTTTGTAAGCCCCGAAACGCTTATCTGCATCACCTTTTGTCAGTTCGTAAGTATCTGCTGCAAAGAAATACTCTTCTTTTTCGCTTTCCAGTAACACAGATTTATTCAGTGCAACCATGAATGCACCAAGAAACATATTTACGCAATATTTGATAAATGCTTTATCTCCATTTTCTGTACCTACATCATCTGGAACTCCAAGGATTGTACGGATTTCCTTTGCATTTGTCTGCTTATTTTCATTCAACTGCATTTCTACAGAAGTGTTCGAAGCCTCCTGGAACTCCAATCCATTATTCAAAATAATCACGTTTTCCGTATTATTGCTGTATAGTTTTCTCCATGCAGCTTTCAACTTATCTATAGCATCCTGCGTTAGATTTTTTGCTGATTTTACGAACCCTTTCTTGTTTCCACCTGTTTTTACAAGCCCTTCTTCATACTTCAGAGAATTGTAAGACACACTTAGAATCTTACTGTTTTCTTCAACAATTCCTACGCCCCGCATTCCGTCTCTGGTTCCGCGGAGAACCCTGACAAACTGTTCCGGAAAGTATCTTTTTCCTTGAACAAGGACAGCATATTCTTTAAAAATCACATCCGCATTCGAAGCATAGGACACATGATTTGACTGAACATATCGCAGTGACCGAATTTCGTTTCCAACCCAGTCCACATAAATATTTCCGCTTCCATCAAGCAAATAGTCTTTTACAAGCGCTTGCTTCATCATGTTCGCATCTAGTGTATCTCCTGTGTCTTCATTTAGAAGGTGCACTCTCCAATCACCTTTTACCTCTTCTACCCGCTTCTTTCCGCGCTTATAGAGTTTAATCGGCACATTTGCCACTGTTTCCGCAATTTCATTGACTGCTCCGGCAAGTGCCGGAATCTGCATTGCCTTTTCTCTGGTCATTTCATCATTTCCTAAAAATGCTTTCAGAAGCGGCTCTGCAAGCGCCGATTCGTCTATCATCTGTGGTTCCGCTCTTTCCCTACGTTTAAAAAATTTCCTTAAATTTCCTCCTATCCTACTTGTACAACAAAGTCATCTAATCCATACATTACATACTGCTGCAGCAAATACATAGCGTTTATAAGACTTACCACCATATCGACTTTTCCCTTAGATTTCTTTTTATTCACATACTTGTTTCTGTTTGTGTCCTCTGTGCATCTCGCATTTTGGAAGTTAATTTCCAGCATCCTGTTAGACATGTAATGAAATTGTTGTTCCAGAATCAATTCCCGAAGCCACTTTGTCGGCTGGTGCAATACAGAACTATGTTGCTTAATCTCCACACATTCGTACCCATCCTCTTCCAACTGTTGCACTGTGGCCAGAGCATTCCACTTGTCATATCCAATTTGCTGTATTTCAACCTCATATTCATTTTCAATTTCAACAATCTTGTTCTTCACGAATATGTAGTCAATAACCTCATTTCCGCATGAAAAGCAATCCCCTCTTTCAATTAATCTCTTATAGTCTACATGCTCTTTTTTGCTCTTAAACTCAACCTTATCAGTCGGGACAAATCCGAACACCTTTGCATAGATAATTCCATCAACAATCGTAACCATCGCAAGCGCTGTATTATCATCAGTCTGCGACAGGTCAAGTCCTAACCACACTTTCTTTCCTCGCCAGAACTCGGAATCATTTTCAATCCTACACAGTTTAACCTTCTGTATGTCAATATATCCCTCAACTCCAAGCCCTTTGTAAAGAATGTTGTTGTGTTTGCACAGGTAATTCTCACGCTTATTCTCATATAAGACAGCAATCGCACGTTTCTTTACGATTTCATCAAAGATGTATTTGTGCGCATAAGCTACCGGATTGCTTTGATAAATACACAGGTCATTCGTCTGCCATTCTTCCCCGATTTTTAATTCCTCATTCGGCTCATAAAGTAAAGCGAATGTTCGTCTATCATCTAGCAATCCATCCAGTGTTTTCTTTGCAATATCTATCTCATCAATCATGGCATTATCGTCATTCGGATATTGGGTGCTAATGATGATTCCAAGTTTATTAAACAATGTAATCTGGGAAGACCTCATAGCTTCTATCGGGTATTCATCCATTGCTCCGCATTCATCCGCAAGAAATGCATGAGCCATCTTTCCATCCATTCCGTCATTGGAATATGCTAATGGGGTGTACTCATTGTCATTCAGCAAACAAATAATTTGACTTCTCAAAATTTTAAATGCTGGTTCGTCTTCATCATACAGCGCTGGACTTACCTTTATAATTTTCCGAATTGCCAATTTCAATTCAGAAGAAAGCGCCAGATCAGGAGCTACGGAAAAGAAACGCGAAAAATCCGGTTCCGTTAGCATTAGAAGTATAAAAATAATCGCACTGTTGAATGTTTTAAAATTCTTCCGCGCGATTTCCAATACTGCTGTGGTATAGAACCTTATGTCCTGCTCTGTATTTTTTAATTTCGTACAAAGCGTAGCAACAATAAAAAGCCATGCATAATCTTCTAGCCCATCATAGATAGGGCATCTCAAATCAGGATGTACCATAAGTTTAAGCAATTTACAGATTTTTTCATAAGCTTTTTCATCTACAAAGGCATCCTGGTCATTTCCCTCAACAATATTCAGCCAGCTCTCACACTGTTTTTTCACATAAACCGGTGCATATCCTACGTTTTCTTCAACACACCATTTCGCATAAGCGTAAGCTTTTCCGTCCTTAACCACTTAAAGCCTCTTTCAATGCATTATTTTTCTTTTCCGGAGTTTTTGGAATGCTTCTGAGGGCAGATGCAATCGTCATGACATTCTCTTTCTCAATATCGAAAAGCATCTTTCTTTTTGCCTGTATCTGCTTATCGTAGGATATAAGCTGTTTCGCAAGTGCATCTTGTAGTTTCAAAAATTCCGTAAACTCCATTTCTCCAGAACGTTCTTCTAATCTGTCCATTAGTTCTTGTGCATGCTCTCTTTTTTCTTCAAACTCTGCACATTCCGCAAGAGTAAGGCAATATCTGTTAATCACACTTCCATACAAATCATCACTTTTTTCAATTCCGGATAGGAGCTTTTTCATTCTTAAAAATTCTTGATGTGCTCTTGGATTATTTTTTACCTCTTCCATCTCTTTTAGCTTTACCCCAGAAAGAAGAGACTCTTCTGCCTGTTTTCTGGTCCTTAGTTCCTTCTTTGTTCTGTGCGATTTTCCTTCTAGCCGGATAACACTTGCCGGTTTTGATGGTCTTGCCATACTTGTCTCTCCTTTCTTTCTCATTTTGGGAATAAATTATAAATCATGGTGGGGCGTCGGTCGCTTCAACACGTTAAATTACAAAATCGAAATCCCCGGGGGATATCACCCACACGCAGGACATTCCATTTCCCTTTCTTGCTCTTGCGCAATTTTCTTAAGCTCCTCTTTCTTTATCTCCCCTTTTTCTGCTTGCTCATGATGTTTCGCACACAATGTAATCAGGTTCTCATCATCCAATCTCTTGTCCCAATCCTCCGCAATCGGGACAATGTGGTGCACTGATATATTGTCCGTCTCATATTTCCTATCTGGATTATACAATCCTCTTACGCATATCTGGCAGCAGTAGTTGTCGCGCTCTCTAATAGCAACGCTTTTACCTTTCCACTTGTGTGAACGGTGAAAGTCATATACTTTCTTGTTTGCTTTGCTCCTTTGTGATTGTCTGCTCTTTATATTCTGCTCTTTCTGCGGACACATATATTTACTATCATGTATTCTTCCGCAATAACTGCATGCTTTTAACATATTATCACCTCTTAATTGCGCCCCTGGGATTTGAACCCAGATTACCGGCTAAGGAGACCGGTGAGTTTACCGTTACTCTAAAGCGCTATAATAAATACGGAGAGTAGGAATCGAACCCACAATTGCTGGATATAAGCCAGGTGCAACGTACCACATCACCTTCTCCGCATAAAGAAAGACACCCGAACAATCGGATGCCTGTTTACTCTTTCTTTTATTCTTCTATGCTATTTTCTAACTCACGAAACAGTTCTGATAGTTCATGAGCCTCTTTCTTTGTAAGGGCGTGTGAATAATATTCGTCGCACTCTTCTGAGATTAAAAATTTTCCATCATAAAATCCAATAGAAAATATTCTGTCTTCTATCATCTTTTCTAAAAGACTTCTGTGCTTTTCCAGTATGCTGTGATGGTAGCATTCATTATCTTCCCAGCCGGAATACCATACATTTCCCATTTTGTTTCTCCTTTATAAAGCAGAATAACAAAAGACACCTGACTGCTGCCAGATGCCTTGTTGCTGAAAGTGTTTACTACAATCAGCTTGGTTACTTTTATTCTCGCACTTGGAAAGCCAGGAATCGAACCTGGGACACATAGATTAAAAATCCACTGCTCTACCAACTGAGCTACTTTCCAAACCTGTATCTATACCAAAAAAGAGGACGGACGGTCTTTTATGGCATTTACCTTTCAAGGCACCATACAGGCGTTACCGTCTGAGCCTGATATGGCAACAGGGCTGTGATACCCTGCTGCCATTCTGTATACAAGAAAGGAGTCAAAACCAAAATGGATAAGCTGTTACCTCTGTTTCAACTTTACCCGATATCATAATATCATGGATAGTTGCTCAATTTGAACCCAATTTTTAAACAATGCAGATTATAATAAAATAATCTCCTAGTTGCATTAAAATCTGTTTTTCCCATTGGAATCCTTCCCTGTTCTTCATCATACTCTATAAATTCATACGGAATCCCTTTAGTTGTAGATTTCAGTATGTACTTCCATATTCCCGGATTCGCCCTTATAGCAGCTTCTTCTATCATGGCACAGTCTCTTTTGTAGATTTCATTTTCGATTGCCTGATTCTCTACCTGACTTCCTATGTTATGGGCTTTTGGCTGGCCATCATACTGCATGGCGGATATCCCGTATTTTATCTTGCTTTTCTTTTCGTCATATTGCAGACAGAAGGCTTTTAATTCTTTGTAGCGGTTCTTGGATATTCCATAATCTTCCCAGGTCATGTCTCTTAGTCTTTTCTCCAATGGAATCACTTCCTTTTCTTGTAAAAATCGTTCCAACGAAAGCTCTCTACGATTCCGCTTTTGTCTTTTAATGTAACAATATTCGGATATACGCCGATTACTTTCATTTTTCTGTATTCTTTTACTGTTTTATATGTCCTTGCGTCCTCGGAGGTTCTTTCTACCAACACCTGGTAATATTCTCCTCGGTATACGCCATGTCTCTTTTCCAGTTCTCTTGTTTTCTCTTCTTGTCGGATTCCCCACATGGCCTGTGTTAAAACAGGGTCTGGAATTCCGGAACCGTTCTTTATCATCTGCTTCCCCCCCTACTCGTCTTTTGCCACCCATGCAATTACCATAAATCCTGCTGCTACAATCGCAACTAATGTGCATCCGATTATTTCCATTGTTCACTTCTCCTTTCTCACATGTCCAACATACTTGCCTTCCCTCTGGGATTATTTCTCCGCAACATATGCATCTGTCTTCCATTTAGTCACCTTCTTTAATGCCCAGCAAGAAACGTATGCAGCATATGTTCTCGCCAGTCTGCTTGTTTATTGCTCCATCTTTCGCATGTATCATCATCTTCTACTATAATGCCTTTTAAATCGCACAGGTCTCCGTCATTTTCTGTGCAGGTGGCACAGGTTCTTGTTTGTTCTGTCATAATTAATCCTCCTCTGTGTTGTCCTCATACTCTGTTCTCGATATGATTCGTACATCTTCCTTGCTTACCTGAAACATCTTTGCGAATCCTTCTATTTTTCCTTCTGCATCCTTCTGTAAATCATATTCTTTCATGCTTTCTAAGCACACATCTTCCTTTATCTCTGCATATCCAGTGCTTCCTTCTCCTCCGTACATTTCTGCATTTTTAATCCCAAAAAACATTTCTATTGTTATGTTTATTTTACTCATCTGTTTATTCTCCTTTGTATCTTTCTGGAAGCGGCTGCCAGGCTACTATTTCCTTGTCACGGGCTTCTATAAACTCATCATGGATTTCACTATAAATATACCATTGCTTATCTCTAACTCTGTAAAATCCCCATTTAACAGCTCCGTATGATGTTGCCACATTCAGCATTGGATAATATCTTTCATTTTCTTCTTCCGGCAATCTCTCTTCCACTGGAATCCAACCATTATTATAAGTATTTACATAATGTCTTCCGCATTGGCAATCAAACGATTTTACTCTGTTAAAATCAAATTCAAATGTTTTGCAATCATCCATGTGGGAACGGATGATTTCTTCAACTCTGTCAATAGTTGTAAAATGCTTTCCGCACATAACAGTGTAATTTGTCGGTTGTTTTATCTCTTCCAAAATCTTCTCTAATACGTTCATATCAATACAATTCCTCTCTCTTGTATTTTTGATTTAAAATTATTTTTTTTAACCAACGGGGCAACATACACTTCCAAATCGGAACATTAAACTCGTAGTTGAATAAACAACCACAATCTTCACATTCTCCTTCATATCCTATATCTTCCCAACCCATCGGGCAATGTTCACAATCCCTGTCATACCAGCAATTTATTGTGGTATAATGTTCCCATTTATCAGAATTTTCTATAGGCATCCCGTAATGCGTTGATGTTATCTTTACGTTTCCAATAGATTTGTCTATATCAACATGTTTATGCGTTTTAAATATTTGCATCACTCCACCTACAACAAATCTGCATTGTCGAAAATATTTCCAAACACTTCAAACTCGCTTCTCTTAATGTAAAAATCTGCCAATGGCATTGGAAGACAAAACGGTTCGCATTTACTCAATGCATCTGTTTCAATTACTTCTGTGTGCCATCCAACGACTCTATCCACGGTTTCTAATGTATCTACAT
>UMED01011143.1_pt1 | contig 12290 bp, 12 predicted proteins | sample 1964661 | NCBI WGS metagenome assembly UMED01 (sample SAMEA4836011, study PRJEB28245) | human gut metagenome | biome: gut microbiome; material: fecal sample | place: Denmark | collected 2008
ATGAATTTATGACGATTGACACACCCCTGCCGCCCAGTATGCCGCTGCCGAGAGCCATGCTGCGGCTCCCAATCAGCAGCACCGCAAAAATCATGTACGCCCGTATGCTGGACAATGTTCTGGCAAACGGCATAGAGGACGTGAACGGGACTTTATTTATCTGTTTCCCGATTGTGGAACTGTCGGCGGCGCTCTGCCGCAGCACCATGACCGTGAAGCGTTCCTTAAACGAGCTGGAAGCTGCCGGGCTGATTGTGCGGGTGCGTCAGGGCTTTGGAGGCCGAATAAGATATATGTACTCATTCCCAGAACGGAGGGCTGCCGTTATGAATGACAAGCTGGAAAAACTCAATCAGGAGATAGAGAAAACCGAAGCGAAGCTGCGGATGGCGCAGCATGAGGAAAAGATTCTGGAACACCAGATAAAGACGCTGACCCGGAAAGAACGGACGCACCGGCTCTGTACCAGAGGGGCGGAGTTAGAGCACTACCTACCCCACCCGGAGCTTTTGACAGAGGAACATGTCAAGCTGTTCTTAAAGCTGCTCTTTCATCGGGACAGCACCCGGCAGCTCATAGAACAGGTATTTGCCGGAACCGGCGCTGACAAGGAGGACATGGAATGAATGTGAAATTTTCAAAGGACGAGCTGGCTATGGTTTACCAGTACGCCACCGATACAAAACAGGAAACCCTTGCCGGGCTTCGGGAAATCGTGCCGGTCATTCGTGACAGGCAGACGAGGGAGATTGTGGAAAGCACAATCCGAAAATTGGACGCTATCCCGGAGCCGGAGTGCCGCCGCTTTATCGCTGACACCAGACAGCGGTTTATCCAGAAACGGGACAATTCAATCCGGCGCAGGCTGGCGGAGGCAAAGGCGCAGACGAGGGAGAAAACGCCCCATTCCAAGAGAAAAGAGCCAGACCGGGAACGGTCATAATGGCTTCCAGAGCGGCAAGCGGGGCTTCCCCCTCTGAAAGAGGGCGCAACTATACACCACCTAAAAGGTAGTGCGTTGCGTCCTGCCGGAAGCCCCTTGCAGGGAGCAGATGATTTCCGCAGATTTCCAATCCGCTCCAATCATCACAGGGGAAGCTACACTTCCCCTGCGCTGGCTGCCGCCAGCTACCCCTTAGTGGACTTGCCGCCTGAAAGCGCCTTGCTTTGCAAGCTGCTTCCAGCCAGCAAGTTTGATGAATCTGCCAATGCTTCTTCCGGTATCTCCCGAAACATGATATACTCAAAAAAATTTGAAATTACCTATTGACCCTCACGGAGCGTCATAGATTAAAGTGAATATATCAAGAGCAGGAGGCAGGCAGCTATGAGGACGGTAAAAGAAATATCAGATTTAACAGGTATCAGCGTGCGCACGCTCCACTATTATGATGAAATCGGGCTGTTAAAACCGACAGATAAAAGTGAAGCGGGATACCGGCTTTATGACGATAAGGCATTGGAAACATTACAGTCAATTTTATTTTTCCGTGAATTTGATATTCCTTTAAAAGAAATCAAAACTGTCATGGAAAATCCGGCGCTTGAGAGAAACCAGATTTTGCAAATGCAGAGGAAAATGCTGGTGGCAAAGAAAGAACGCATGGAGCGTTTGATTGACAGCATTGACAGGATTTTGAAAGGAGATAATAAAGTGGATTTTGCAGTTTTCAGCAGAACAGAAATTGAAGAAATGTTTCAGACTATGTTGGAACATATGCCGGAAAAAGAATTTGGAAGTATTGAACAATGGAAAGAACATTATATGCAGGTAATGTCCAGAGAAGAAATGCAAAAAGGCTATGCAAAGGTTGTTGAGTGGTATGGCGGAAAAGACCATTTCCTATCAGTTGCCAACAAACCTATTAGTAAAGAAGTAGCCGAAAGTTATAACAAACGCATGGAGGCGATTTTACAAAAACTAATCGCAAAGAGAGCGTGCGATGTAAATTCTTTTGAAGTCAAGGAGGTAGTTGGAGAATTTGGTTTTGTTATGAAGCAGCTTACGCAAATAAAAAGCGAAGAAGGGCTTATGCTGGCACAGGCACAATACTACAGAAACGAAAAAATCAAGCCGATGATAGACGAAAAATATGGTGCAGGGGCTTCTGATTTTTTCGCACAAGCAATAGAAGCCTTTTACAAAAGCAAATAATCTAAAGTTTAATTAAATATCTGCCGCCCACCGGCGGCACCACCGAGCAGGAAATCTTTGACAGGTTCCCTGCTCTTTTTGTGCCCGGAAACCGGGAGAAAGGAGGAACCCATGCCAAGAAAACCATGCCCCCACTTTGATGTACGGATTATTCAGCGCAGCAACCGCCAGTCTGCCGTTGCTTCCGCCGCCTACCAGAGCGGCGAGCGGCTCTTTTCCGAATACGACCAGAAGCAGAAATACTATTCCCATAAAAGCGAGATTGTCCACACGGAAATCATGCTGCCGCCCCATGCCCCGCCGGAGTACGCAGACCGCAACAGCCTATGGAACGCCGCCGAAGCTGCCGAGAAGCAGTGGAACGCCCAGCTTGCCCGGAGAATCATTCTTGCTATTCCGAGGGAAATCCCCCCGGAGCGGCAGGCTGACCTTATCCGTGACTATTGCCGGGAGTTTTTCGTTTCCAAGGGAATGATTGCCGATTTTGCCGTCCACGACAAAGGGGACGGCAACCCCCACGCCCATATTCTCTTTACTATGCGGGCCATGGACGAATCCGGCAAATGGCTCCCCAAGGGGAAAAAGGTCTATGACCTTGACGAGAACGGCGAGCGAATCCGGCTCCCGTCCGGGCGCTGGAAAAGCCACAAGGAGGACACCGTGGACTGGAACGACCAGAAGTATTGCGGAATCTGGCGGCAGGGCTGGGAGGACACCGCAAACCGCTATCTGGAAGCAATGGAAAGCCCGGTGATGAGAAACAGGGGATAGACCAGATTCCCACCGTCCACATGGGAGCCGCCGCCAGCCACATGGAGAAGAAAGGCGTTAAGACCGGCATCGGGAACCTGAACCGGGATATTCAGGCTGCCAACCGGCTCATGCGGTCAATCCGTCAGACAGTACGGAGCCTAAAAGGCTGGCTCTCCGACTTAAAAGAGAAAAAGGCGGCGCTCATGGAAGCCCTGACCCAGACAAGGGAGCCGACCCTGCCGGAGCTTCTTTCCCGCTACATGGACTTGCGGCGGGAGGAACGCTCTGACTGGACAGCCAAGGGGCAGCTTAAAGGCGCTGTCTCCGATTTTAACAAGGTCATGGCGGCGATTGACTTCTTGCAGAAGCAGGAAATTTCCACCGTGGAGCGCCTTGATAAGCGGCTGGACGAAATCAGCCAGACCGCACAATCTATCCGAAAGGAAATGAAGAAATCCGAGCGCCAGATCAATGCCATTGACACCCTGCTCTCCCACATTGACCGCTATGAAGCCGCAAAGCCGGTTCATGCCGAGTATGCCGCTATCCGCTGGAAAGGGAAGAAAGAGAAATTCGCCGCCGCCCACCGGGACGAGCTGGACGCTTATAACGCCGCTGTCCGTTATTTCAAAGCGAACTTAAAAGGCGGGAAATACAGCCGGAACGACCTGACCGCCGAGCGCAAGACGCTTTCCGATTCACAGCCGGAGCAGACGGAGAAACTGGAAACGGTTCAGGCAGACTTAAACGTGCTGCGGGACGTGCGCTACTGGATAAACCAAGTGCTGCCGCCGGAGCAGTACCGCCAGCCCCCGGAAGCGGACGGGCGGAAGTCACTCCAAAGCGAGCTAAAGGGACGGGCAGAACGAAACAAGCGGCAACAGGCGGCGCAGAGCCAGCCGCCCCGTCCCCAGAAAAAACAGGACATGGAGTTATAACCAGACAATCGAATATAGAACCTTATCAACCGGCGCTTGCCATTTTCAACCGAGAATGACCGGCGCTTTTTTTATTTCAGGATTTTTCAGGAGGATTTTTATTGAAAGTATTTGAAGCCGTGAAGCAGTCCGGTACCACAAGGCAGGCTGCCGAGCATTATGGAATCCGGGTGAACCGCAACGGGATGTGCGCCTGCCCGTTCCACAACGACAAGACCCCCAGCATGAAAGTTGACCGCCGCTTCCATTGCTTCGGCTGTCAGGCGGACGGGGACGTGATTGACTTCGTTTCCCTCCTGACCGGAACCGGCACAAGGGAAGCCGCCGTCATGCTGGCGCAGGATTTCTCCATTCCCTACGAGGACAGAGCGCCCACCGTCAGGAGCCGCCCCAGACCCAAAGCGCCGCCCGAAACGCCGGAACAGCAATTTAAGCGCATGGAGCGGTACGCTTTCCGGGTACTGTCCGACTATTATCATCTCCTGCGCCGCTGGGGGAAAGACCTTGCCCCGCAAACGCCGGAGGAAACATGGAACCCACTGTTTACGGAAGCCCTGCAAAACAAAGCAAAAATTGAATACCTGCTGGACACCCTGCTATTTTCCGGCATGGAGGAACGGGCTTCCCTCATTACCGAGTATGGAAAGGAAGTGAAACGCCTTGAGCGAAGAATGGCAAAGCTTGCCGCCGAAGATAAAGCAGGACGTGACCGAAGCCATCGCCGCAGCGCCCCCGCCCCGGAGCGTTGAGGAAGTGAAGTCCATGCTGGAAACCACAGAAAAAGGCGGCTTCCACAACAGCATACGGAACTGTCTGACCGTGTTCCAGTGCGACCCGCTCCTTTCCGGCGCAATCGCTTATAATCTGCTGACTGACCGCAACGACATCATAAAGCCGTTGGGCTATGAACGCAGCACCAGCAAGGCAGTCACGGACACAGATATGCGGTATATCCGGCTGTATCTGGAAGAAACCTACGGGCTTACCAGTGAGAAAAAGATTGCGGACGCCTGCGAGATTGTCGCCCACCAGAACAGCTACCACCCGGTCAGGGATTACTTGAACAGCCTGACATGGGACGGGACAGAGCGAATCCGCTTCTGCCTGCGGTGCTTTCTGGGAGCCGATGCAGACAATTACACCTATGAAGCTCTGCGGCTTTTCATGCTGGGAGCCATTCACCGGGCATTCTGCCCCGGCTGCAAGTTTGAGGTCATGCTCTGTCTGGTAGGCGGTCAGGGAGCCGGGAAGTCCAGTTTCTTCCGGCTGCTGGCTGGAAAAGACGAGTGGTTTTCTGATGATTTACGGAAGCTGGACGATGAAAATGTCTACCGCAAGCTGCAAGGCTTCTGGATTATCGAAATGTCGGAAATGATTGCCACCGCAAACGCAAAGAGCATTGAGGAAATCAAGTCATTTTTAGGCCGCCAGAAAGAGGTCTACAAGACCCCCTATGCCATCCACCCGGAGGACAGACCGAGGCAATGCGTGTTCGGCGGCACGTTAAACGCCCTTGACTTCCTGCCCCTTGACCGTTCCGGCAACCGCCGCTTCCTGCCGGTTCTGGTATGCCCCGAACAGACGGAGGTTCACATTTTGGAGGACGAAGCCGCTTCACGGGCTTATATCAGCCAGATGTGGGCGGAAGCCATGACGGTATACAAGGGCGGCGGCTGGAAGCTGGCGCTTACCCCAAAAATGGCACGTTATCTAAAGGAACACCAGCGGGACTTTATGCCGGAGGACACCAAGGCGGGGCAGATTCAGGCGTTCCTTGACAGCTACACCGGCGGGGCGGTCTGCTCCAAGCAGCTTTACAAGGAAGCCTTGAACCATGCCTTTGACGAACCGAAGCAATGGGAAATCCGGGAAATCAACGAGATAATGAACCAGTGCGTCACCGGCTGAAAGTATTTCTCCAATCCCCGTATGTTCGCCGGGTACGGCAGGCAAAAGGGCTGGGAACGGGAGGAACTGCCGGGAAACATTCAGACAGGCGGCGCACCGGGAGAACCGGCAACGGACACCGACAACGGAGAGGAAAAAACGCCGGACGGCTTCGAGCTGGTCACGGAACAAATGGAGCTTCCGTTCTGAAAAAATCCGGTCAGGAACGCCCCGGTTGCCGACTTCGTTGCTATCCCGTTGCCGACCCCGTTGCCGGGGAAAATCCCGTAACTGCGGGCTTTTCTCCCCTTTGACAACCAAAACAACCAAATAGAATCCGCCAGACAGAGATTGTTTCCGAGGTCTTTTGAAGCCCGTTGCCGGACTTCGTTGCCGACCATTCCCTTGTCTGGCTCATTTCATGTATGGAGGTAAATGCCTATGGCAAAGAACAGGATGAATGATGATACAAAAAGATATTCAGATATTCCGGTCTGGTTTAGATATACGCTGACTATTGAAGAAGCTGCCGGATACTATCATATCGGCGAGGGAAAGCTGCGGATGCTCATTGATGCACACCCCAATGAGGATTTTTATGTTATGAATGGAAACAGAGCCTTAATTAAGCGTGAGAAATTCGAGCGGTATCTGGATCAGGCGACTGCTGTATAAAAAGCTCAAAAAGAGAAATGGCAGATTGCCGTTATCCTATGATAAAGCTATACGGAGAGTCAAATTTGTGGTATTATAACATTGCAAGTTTGGCTCTCCTTTTTTGAAAGGAGAGATTCGATGAGTGAGAAAAGACGAGATAACCGTAATCGGATTTTGCGTGAGGGCGAGTACCAACGCACAGATGGGAGGTATCGGTTCCGTTACATTGATGAGGACGGCAAGGAGAAAAATGTTTACAGTTGGCGTTTGGATAAGAACGACCCTACGCCCAAAGGCAAAAAGAGGGAACCTTCGCTGCGGGAAAAAGAGAAGCAGATTGAAGCTGATTTGTTCGACCACATTGTAACCAACGGCGGTAACTACACGGTATTGGAGCTGGTAGAAAAGTATGTGTCCTTGAAAACCGGCGTTCGTCATAATACTGTTGCCGGGTACAAGACGGTTATTAACATCCTCAAAAAAGAAGCGTTTGGCAGGCAGCGCATTGATAAGGTGCGTCTGTCAGATGCAAAGGCGTGGCTTATCAAACTTCAGCAGGTAGATGGTAGAGGGTATAGCTCCATTCATTCTATCAGAGGTGTTCTCAGACCGGCATTTCAGATGGCGGTAGATGATGACCTGATTCGCAAGAATCCTTTTGGGTTTGAACTGGCATCGGTTATTGTCAATGATTCTGTTACGAGAGAAGCGATTACCCGGAAGCAGGAGAGGGATTTGCTGAAATTCATTAAAGAAGATAATCATTTCAGCAGATATTATGATGCAATCTATATCCTTTTCCACACGGGGCTTCGTATTTCCGAGTTCTGCGGATTGACAATACCTGATATTGAGTTTGAGGAAATGCGTATTAAGGTAGACCACCAATTACAGCGCACATCAAAGATGGAATATGTGATTCAGGATCCGAAAACCGAAAGCGGCATCCGCTATGTGCCTATGACAGAAGAAGTTGCGGCGTGCTTCCACAGGATAATTACCAAGAGGGAAGCTCCGAAAGTAGAGCCGATGGTGGATGGATATATCCGTTTCTTATGTTTGGACAAAAACGATATGCCTATGGTTGCGCTTCACTGGGAGAAGTATCTGGAACATATCATTGAAAAGTACAACAAGATTTATCGTGTCCAGATGCCGAAAGTAACCCCTCATGTATGCAGACATACCTTTTGCTCCAATATGGCAAAGTCGGGAATGAATCCCAAGACCTTACAGTATATCATGGGTCATGCAGACATTAGCGTAACCTTGAACACCTACACCCATGTGAATTTTGATGATGCCAAGGAGGAACTGAATCGAGTAGCGAATGGCTGAAAAAGCCCGTTGGTAAAGCTGCTTATTTTACCAAGTATTTACCAATTTTGCAGGGACAAATATGAGAAAGTATGGGACGATTTGAGAAAATACTCTGGAAACAGAGAATTTCGGAACAGCCCCAAAACCCTGTAAAATCAAGCATTTGAGAAGAAATACAGGACTTATAAGGAGTTACAGAAAAATGATAAAAGTATTATTTGTCTGCCACGGCAACATCTGCCGCAGCCCCATGGCCCTCTACTACTTCCGCAGCCTGCTAAAGGAAGGAGGCCTGTCCGGGGTAATTCAGGCAGATTCTGCTGCTACGTCCACCGAAGAAATCGGTAATCCTGTACACCACGGGACCCGCGCCAAATTAAAGCAGGCCGGCATTCCCTGCGAAGGGCACCGCGCAAAGCAGATGACAAGGGCAGATTATAATTCATTTGATTACCTGATTGGCATGGACAGCTGGAATATTCGCAACATGCAGCGCATTGCAGGTGGTGATCCTGACCACAAGATTTTTAAACTTATGGAACTCACTGGTTCTGGTAGGGATGTGGCCGACCCATGGTACACCGGTGACTTCGACACCACCTGGTCCGATGTGACGGAAGGCTGCACTGCACTGCTGAATTATATATTAGAGCGTCTTTAAACATTGCCCTTCCTTACTGACAGCTTATACTATTGCCCCGTTTGTCTCTACGACACTGCAGTCGGCATAATATTACGCTCCTTAAGATACCGCCTGTAGTATCCCGGATATCTGCCGTATTGGTGCATGTCCAGTAATATGGCTGTCAGAGGCGTATTTCATCCAGCTAATCCTGACGAGATTTTTCCTCCAGGAATACATGGACCCTCAGCGACGCGCCGTCTGTTTTAAGTGTTATGGCCCCCTTTTTTCCGGTTTCCAGAATCACAATCCCCTGCTCCTTTAAACGGGCCATTGTCTCCGGCGACGGATGTCCATAGGAATTTCCCTTTCCATAGGAAACCACGGCTAATTGAATCCTCAATCGGTCCAGAAACACCTCCGATGAAGATGTCCCGGAACCGTGATGGGCTGTTTTCAATATCTGCGCATGATTCAAATGTATATCCTGCAGGGCCCCCTCCTGTTCTGCCAGTCTGACCAGACTGCGCTCCTGTCCTTCCCCCATATCCCCGGTAAACAACATATGAAATCCCTTATAATCTCCGCACAAAACCAGGGAGTGGCTGTTTCGGTCCTTTCCGCCAAAATCTTCACTGGCATACAGACAGGTAAGCGTCAAATCCTCTGCTTCCACCCAGTCTGTGGTTTTCATATAAACCACATCTGCACCTTCTCTCCGGGCCAGTACAGCCAGATTTTCATATACCTCCTCCCCCTTTCCCATCACAGGCAGTACCAGCGTTCCTATCCTGATGTCCTTTGACTCCTCCAGCAGGTACACAAGACCGTTTATATGGTCGCTGTCCCCATGGCTTACCACCGCGTAATCAATCCATGATATTCCCCGGCTTTTTAAATAAGGCTCCAGAACAATATTCCCCAGTTTTTTCTGACTGCTGCTGCCTCCGTCTATAAGCACCACCTTCTCACCTGTCCTGAGCAGCAGACCATCCCCCTGTCCCACATCCAGACAGACAACCTCCAGTCCTTTGACGGGACGCGGGACCAATGCCAGAAAACTAAGGGCATAAATGCCAAAAAAGCACATTAAGATCATTGGTTTCCAACTGATGGCAGACGCAAATGTTACCAAAACTTCATATGCTCTCTTTCTTCCCGCCGCGGGCTTTTCTTCCCTTTCAGATGGGATTTCTGCCTTGGGGCGTGTTTGAAAACCGTTTTCTGCCAGATGGCGGGAATGAATTTTTAAACCATCTCTGGTCCGGCCTCTGATGCAAAACAGCACAACAGCTGTTCCCATCCCATATATGCCAAAATACATGACCAACCGGCCCGGCGACGGGCGCCCCAGCACCAGACTGTATCCGGGCAGCCCTTCCACAAATCTGCACAGCAGTTCATAGAACCTTAAAATATAATGTCCGGCTCCCACTGCCGCAACTCCTCCCTGAATCCAAAAGCTTCCCAGTACAATCCCGAGGATGCCGGAATACATTAATATGGAAACAAGGGGTATAACCAGAAGATTTAAAAAAATCCCGTAAAGCGGATGCTGAAAATAGTGATACAACACAATGGGAGTGAGTATGATTTGTACGCACAAACTGATAAGAAGCGTTTTTTCCCATGCCCGCTCCCATTCAATGAAGGACTGCATCCAGCCCCCTAATCCGCTGATTGCCAGAACTGCCCCAAAGGACAGTTCAAATCCGCTGTGGTAAAGCAGATACGGCTGCCTGTACAGGAGAATTAAGGCTGCCGCTCCCAATGCCGACAGGGTGTCGTAGGTTCTTCCTTTGACCGCCGCCAGCCACAGGCACAATATCATGATAACTGCCCTTATAGCGGAACCGGAACTCCCTGTCATTATCCCATAACTGATAACAAGAACAGCTGATATCATCCCGGCCCGGCCATAACCGGATCCGGCCCGGCGAATCATCAGATAAATCCCTCCGCCGATAATAGCCAGATGCTGTCCGCTGACAGCCAGAAGATGGGATATTCCGTTGCGCTGGTACATATCCCGCATCTCCGGATTCATATCAGACGTATCTCCAAGAAGCACGGCTTTAAATACTGCCACGTCCTCCGGCACGCATATCTTCTCAAGGATACCGGCGCAGCGCATCCGAAATTCCGTTATTCCCTTATAATAAGGAATCTCCTCACCGCCCACCACTGCCAGGTTTTCTCCATACATCCTGCATGCAGTTCCCTTTGTGCGGTAATAGGTCCTGAAATCAAATTCCCCGGGATTTCTCGGCCCCTCCACCGGCGCCAGCTTCCCTCTCACCTGTACTTCCAAACCAGCTGTCATCATTTCACCGAAGCCAGAGCCATTCTTCCCTTTGGCTCCGTTCTCTGCATACACCACTACCCTCCTGAACTTCCCGGTCCTCCTCCCCGCCTCAGCCGTCACGTCCTCCAAGATAAGGGTAATCGCATCTTCCTTTTGTTCGGCCTTTTTTATTTCTCCTCTTACCAGTATCCGGGCGCCGTCCATGGTCCGGGCCGCAGACTCCTCCCTGTCCAGTATCCCCTTTTCCTGCCGTCCTCTGGCCAGCCCCACAGACGCGCCGGCCAGGAGACATACCAAAAAGAGCAGAAGCACCCTATGTTTTCGGTTACTCCTGCCCTGCATCTTCTCCTTTGGAGCAGAAAGGCGCAATACACCTCTACCTGTATCCAAAAGCCATAGGATTCCGGCCGCAGCCGCGCACAGCCACGTCAGAACCCCTATGTCCACCGCCGTATTAACCTGCAGGGCCAGCACCTCTCCAAGTACGTAACCTGCTGCCAGTACAACCAGCGGTCTCTTCATATTCGGTTATGTTTCCTTTCGTCTATTCTTTCTGCCCGTCAATATAGTTCTGGCTTCTCTCAAAGGTGGTATTCAGGGACACCACGTCCCGGAACATCACATCCTTAGAGCCGTTTATCATGATCTGCACCTTTGTCACTGTTGTCATCTCTGAAAGAGAATCCACAATGGAATAAATGGGTATATACTCGTTCACTGCCAGAGTTGTATTGGCAAAGGCGGAATCAAAGTTGATATAACATACATTATCCGTCACTGACAGGCTCAGTATCTTGCAGTCTGACGGAAGCGTGGGATTATGTCCCTCCTGCCCCGGTCCGGCAATGAGCTGCTCTACTATCAGCTGTTCCAGGGAAGTATTGATGTTGTGGACCACCTCCCGCTTCTCCGGCACCAGGCGGTTGCCTGTCTCATCGGCAAAATACAGGGTAAGCTCCGTCTTTTCGTAGGCATTTACATTGCTGGTGTTCATGATAAAATCAGTGGATGTCAACATTCCCACGGGATTTCCCTGCCGGTCCATCAAAGGCTGGTCCCCGCAGTAAATATTGATATAGTCAATTCCCTCAATCTGCGTCAGGGTTCTGGTGAGGGCTGCCCGGCAGAGAATCTCCCGGTCCGCCTTCATGGCTGTGTAATTCATGTCGAAGTACAGATACAGCACCTGTTCCTCCTGGCGGCTCCCCTGATAGGTCACCCGGTCCGTCAGGCCAGGCTGGCAGTCCAAATCCTTTGGTACATTCAGGAACTGGTCCATCAGTTCATTCACCAGATCCCCCTTATCCTTTGTTTCTGTCACATATACCTGGGGAACCAGCTTGGTGATGGACGCATTCAGATAGTAAATCAGATATCTGCCCTCGGCAGGGTTTGATGAGGGGCTTTCACCATCCCCGCAGCCTGACAACAGGAACAGGGCCGCCATCAGGGGCAGAATCAGCCTTCTCACCGCATATCTTCCCACGGTATATCTTCTCACGGTATGTCTTCCCAAGGTATATCTGCTCATGGCTTCGCCTCCTGTCTCGGTACATAGTTAAGAGGTATCCTCACACTGAATGTGGTTCCCTCTCCCACCGTACTCTCCACATCTATGATACCGTGGTGCATCTGAATGACATTTTTCGCGAT
>UMED01020474.1_pt1 | contig 12248 bp, 5 predicted proteins | sample 1964661 | NCBI WGS metagenome assembly UMED01 (sample SAMEA4836011, study PRJEB28245) | human gut metagenome | biome: gut microbiome; material: fecal sample | place: Denmark | collected 2008
TTCAGGAACTGAACACCGCAACGTACCACATAAGCATCTTCTGCATCAGAAGCCTTGAAGATCTGGAAGCGGAAGTTAGCCAAACCGGCCTGTGTACCATCGGCATCCTGTTTCATAGCCACTTTGACTGTCTGTCCTTTGGCTGTCGTCACCAACGTGTCGGAGTTAGCCAATGTAGCAGCCTTGAAGATCAGTTTAGTTGCGCCATTCGACCATTTGTACGGATTCTTAGCATCAGGACCACCTACATAAGTAGCAGAGTCTGTAGCATAATACAAATACATTCTTTCAGCAGCGTCTTTCACGCCCTTAGAGATATAGAAAGAAGGCAGAGTAGCATCGACATCGGCAGTATCCAACCAGAAAGTCAGGTCTACATCAGCAGCCGTCTTGATGGCGATACGAGCGTCACCGTTTTCGTCCATTGATACATAACCACCGTTTTCAGCGCTGATTGCGACATGGCCCGGAACAGCTTCCAAGCTTGCACCGTAGACATCCTGTGCGATATACAGTTTAACAGAGGCAGCGTCAGCATTCTGATAAGGCGCACCGGCTGTTGACATTCCTGCTTTTTCAGTAGCACTTTTAAACTCGATAGCTTTTGCATTGTAAGCGATCTGATCCATAATGGAAACAGAACCGTTCTTGTTTTCCTTGATGATGAAAGCATGAGTCGCACCCGGAACTATAGATGCCTGCTCCTGAGTCAAATTTAAAGCAGAATTATCCAAATAATACCAATCCTGGTTGTTCACCTGATATCTGATATTATAAGTATAGTAAGCGACCGTATCCTTACCGGACATTGTCTTTACTTTGCCTTTGTCGTCCAGCATCACATAGTCGTTCTTCAAATAAGAAGGATTCTCGTTTCTCACTAATTCGAACATGGCAGCTTCTTCATCGGAAACTTTTGCCAATACAGGAGCAGATGGTATCGTTTCATCAACCGTCACATACAGTTTCTCTGCGTTTGCATCTTTTGCAAATGCCAAGCGGATATAATCATGATTTTCACCTCTTACTGCAAAACCGGCAAACTTGTCGACCGTCGCAGGGATCAGAGTGATGGTCTTGCCTGTCAGGCCGACAGCTGTTTCTTCTGTATATGCACCCTGTTCATCTACCGTAATTACCTGGAACTGTGCAGCACTAGATTTTTTTGTTGCGCTTGTCACATAATATACGCCTGCAGTCGTAGTCGTATCCAGTTCGCAGTTGAACTCATAACCGGCTTCACGGTTTCTGAAAGTCACGATGTTTTGAGTCGTATCGACAGCCGAAATGACGAACTGATACAACGGAGTGTTCAAGTCGGCAACGGCAGAACCCTGTGCTACAAGAGAGTAATCAGTACCAGTAACAAAGTTTGCGCTCAAATATTTGCCCTTTTCAGTTGCTTCATCTTCAGCTTCAGTCTTGCCGCTTTCGAAACGGATGTTGTAGATAGAAGCACCTGTGCTGTTCAGCAGACGAGTCACTTTAGAAATCGGGTTCGGGCCGAATGTGAAGACATTACCGGCAGTTGCGCCAACAGTCGCAGTCAGCTTGTTTGCATCGTTGATTTCCACGACATCGATAGCCGCAGCACTTGCACTTGTCTTCTGCTCCGTCTTTCCTTTTTCTGTCAGGTGGCGGATATTGCCTACTGTTGTAATGGCATAAGAATATTTGTCATCTGCCAGATAAGCTTCGCTTGTTTCGACTTTGAAAGCGGCATTTCCGACATAAACTTCTGTGTTTTTAGACTGTTGTTCACCTGTCGCAGAAGCAGTATAGAAGTTGAAGTCGTCGCCCTGTACTTCCACGAAGCCGAGGTTCTTGCCGTCTTTCACTTCCTTGTCGTCCTTGCTCAGACTCGTAGTCGGGTCGATGGCGATGAATGTACATTTCACGAAGTCTTCGTAAGTCGTAATATCGTCATCTGTCAGATCGCCCCATGAAGTAGCGAAGTAAACACCGGCCGGGATATTTTTGTTTACATCGGTTTCGCTGAATCCGGTCGTGATAGTGGAAACATTGAAAGCCTTGATGTTTTTAGCAAAGATGCTGGTTTCCAATCCGGCAGCCTTGAAGGAGAAGGAACCGCGGGTACCGTTCAATTCATCAGCTTCGACTTTTTTGGCTTTTGCACGGTAAGGCTTGATGTCCACCGTTCCTGCGTTGCTAAGACTTGTAGTTCCAGAGCTAAGGACAACCCCATTAGTCGACATCATCAAGTCTGCACCGTTTTCTACCTTTTTAAAGCCATCAGTTGCATCATAAGTGTCGTACCAGCTGAAAACCGTAATTGTCGGCTTTGTGGTAGGTTCTAAAGATGTACCGTCAGCCATTGTCAAATAGGCTTTGGTCTTTTTGTTTTTGAATTTGAAACCTGTTACGGTCACACCGTCAGCAGTCCCAGCAGTCAATTGCGGTTCGATCGTCCAAAAATACTCGTCTTCAATTGTTGCATTTGCTGCAAATTCATCTTGTACAGTTCCAGCCAAAACCGTAAATTTGGTATTCTCGATAGTAGCCTCTTTACCTTTCAAGAATCCGTTTGTTCCGTCACTCAGCAAGTAGTAACCGGAAAAATCTTTCACATTGCCTGTGACTGCTTCAACTCCGGCACCTGAAGCTTGTGCATTCGCATTGCTGAACAACGCGCCCAACATCATCAGGCCCGCCGTCATAAGAGTAGAAAATCTCTTGTTCATAATCATTTAAATTAATTGTTAATAAAATAGTGTATAAAAGTCCAACAACTAATTTCACGAAGGAGAGAACAACTCCCGCGAATGATTATGAACGGGCATAAAAAAACGCAGGCCTGTTGTCTATTATCAAACTGAAGGCTCTGCAAAGCCCGCTAAACAATAATAGAACAAAAGCCTGCGCTTATACTATATAATATAATCCACCCATCAGAAATAGCGGATACATTTATATGTACAGCGCAAGCATTTACTGTCCATTATTCCGTTTAGCTTAAAATTTTGCAGATTTTCAGTAAGGAATAATCTTCGTAAAATGCTTACAAATATGTAATCGATCCCGCACTCCGTGAGCCGCTGCCCACTACGGAATCGTTGCAAAGGTAAATAGGTTTTCCGAATCAACAAGAAAAAATAGGCATAATTTTCCAAAATATATGGGTTACAGGACAAAACAAGGTCGTTTATGCAACATATCGCCATGTTCAGGGGATAAAAGTTGACAATACCCTTGCAATGGCAATTCTCTATTTAGCAAAAGTTTTTTAACAAAACTGTACACCCACTGTAACAGTTTTGTAACATCTCCCTTCTACCTTTGTCTGAAGAAAAAGAGAAACACACACTTATATTACTTATTTTGAAGACGCGAAGAAATCACCAGGACCTTATTCCTAACTTTTATACGGCAATCCTCTTTCAGCGGAAAGAAACGGGTTGCCGTATATTTTTTACCTAAACAATTCCGCAATACCTATAAATACTTTAAAAACCGAAACAATACGGATTTACCTCTTGTTTTGAGGGAACAAAACTAAGAAACAGTTTCTAAAGTAGTAATCATTTAAAAACGTAATGGTATGAAAGATTTATTAATCGGTATGGTAGTCGGAGTTGTCACAGGTTATGTACTCCGCAAAATGGAAGATGATGGTAAATTCCGTTGCCTCCACGCAAACCTCCACCACCTTGCTTCAAAGGCAAAAGAAGAAGCGATGAACCTGAAAGACGCAGGCTTGGACAAAGTAGAATATGTTGCCGACCGCGTTCATCAGGTTGCAGAGCAGGAAAAGAGCAAAAAATAAAATAGTCGAAACAAAATCCTGCTTACTAATTCAGACATAGTTTGAGGAGGGTATGTCAAATATCGGTATTCATGGGACGCAGACAACGCAGACGAGCGCAGATATTATTAATTATCAGCAAAATAAATCTGCGTCCGTCTGTGTGTTCTGCGTCATCTGCGTCCAGTGATATCAAATTGACACACCCTCCTCGAATTATCGTAACAGACGTGTTTTACTAACGCTCCTCTCCATTTTTATCAGAGTTTATCCTTTAAATATTTTCCCGTATAAGATGCCTCGCACATGGCCACCTCCTCCGGCGTTCCAGTGCAAACCAGATTTCCTCCGGCATTTCCTCCTTCGGGGCCGAGATCAACCAGATAGTCGGCACATTTGATCACATCCATGTTATGTTCGATAATGACAACCGTATGACCTTTATCGATCAGGGCATTGAAAGCCTTCAGCAACGTCTTGATATCATGAAAATGCAGACCGGTCGTCGGCTCGTCAAAGACGAAAAGCGTCGGTTCCTGTTTCTCCTGGCCCAGATAGTAAGCAAGTTTCACACGCTGGTTTTCACCACCGGACAAAGTGGATGAAGTCTGTCCGAGTTTGATATACCCCAACCCGACATCCTGGAGGGGTTTCAGCTTTTTGACGATCTTCTTTTCCTGTGATCCCGGATATTGTCCAAAGAACTCAATCGCCTGGTTCACGGTCATTTCCAGCATATCATAGATACTCGCACCGTGATATTCGACATCGAGCACATCCTGTTTGAAGCGCTTGCCGTGGCAGGTTTCGCATTCGAGGGTGATATCAGCCATGAACTGCATCTCGACCGTGATCCTGCCTTCTCCTTTACATTCTTCACATCGCCCGCCTTCCTTATTAAAGGAGAAATAGGCAGCCGAATAGCCCATCTGCTTAGCCAAAGGCTGCTCACCGTAAAGTTTACGGATCTCATCGTAGGCTCCGATATAGGTCACCGGGTTGGAACGGGAACTCTTGCCGATGGAGTTCTGGTCGACGAACTCGATGCTTTTGATCATGTGCATATCGCCTTCCAAGCCGGAACAGTCAACCATCAAACGGGCAGCCTCATCTAAATAATGCTTGACACCTTCGTAGAAAATATCACGCACGAGCGAGCTTTTACCCGAACCGCTGACACCTGTTACGACTGTCATCACATTCAAAGGGAACTTCACATCAATCCCTTTCAAATTGTTTTTACGGGCACCTTTCACCTCGATATAATTATTCCAGGGACGACGATAAAGGGGCACTTCTATCTGGTCCTCTCCCGTCAGATACCGGACGGTATAGCTGTTGCTACTGGTTTTCAAATCGTCCACATCACCCTGATAGACCACTTCCCCACCTAGGCGACCGGCCTTCGGACCGATGTCGATAATGTAATCGGCCGCACGGATAATCTCTTCGTCATGCTCCACCACGACCACCGTATTACCTAATGCCTGCAATTGCCGGAGCACCTTGATCAGCAAATCAGTGTCGCGAGAATGGAGCCCGATACTCGGCTCGTCCAATATATAAAGAGACCCGACCAAGCTACTCCCCAAAGAGGTCGCCAAATTGATACGCTGGCTTTCTCCTCCGGAAAGGGAGGAAGACAGGCGGTCAAGCGTCAGATAGCCCAACCCCACATCCAACAGGAATTGCAGGCGGTTAGTGATCTCCGTCAGCAAACGTTTGGCAATGGATGCCTCGTTCTCGTCAAGTTGAAGGTGATCGAAAAAGGCTTTTGCTTCCGTGATCGGAAGGGTAACCAGTTCCGCAATATCCTTTCCCCCTACCTTTACATAGAGGGCTTCGGGACGCAGGCGGGACCCTTTACAAGTCGGGCAAACGGTCTTTCCGCGATAACGTGCCAACATCACACGATACTGTATCTTATAAAGGTTCTCTTCCACAAACTTAAAAAAGTCGTCGATGCCGTGCAGTCCGCGGGCACCGTGCCAAAGCAAGTCTTTCTCCTTTTGCGTCAGATCGTAATAAGGACGATGGATCGGGAAGTTATATTTCTCGCTCTTCACAATAAACTCTTTCAGCCATTCTCCCATCACATCACCTTTCCAGCAGACTACCGCTCCCTGGAAAACGGACAGGCTTTTATCCGGCACGACCAGATTTTCATCGATACCAAGCACCTTCCCGAAACCTTCGCAAGTCGGGCAAGCACCTAACGGGTTATTAAAGCTGAACATCATATCGGTCGGTTCCTCGAACACCCTACCATCAGCCTCGAATTTCTTGGAATATTCTTTTACAACTGTTCCTTCGGATGTGTAGATACGGATGATACAAGTATCGTGCCCTTCGAAGAAAGCCGTTTCGGCGGAATCGGCAAGACGGCTTTTCAATGTCTTGTCATCCGATACGACCAGACGGTCTATCAACAGTTCGATCACCGGGGAGGAAAGCAATGTGTCATCCGCCAATACTTCACCGATCCGGTAAACGGTCTCGCCAATGGACAAACGGGTATAGCCTTCTTTTTGCAAGATTTCCAACTGCTCCTTGATGCCACGCCCATCCGGCAGGACGACAGGAGCATATACGGCAAAGCGTGTTCCGGCAGGGTAGCCTAAGACTTCTTTCACAATATCGCTTACCTGGTGTTTCTTCACTTCCATCCCGGACACGGGAGAGATGGTTTTCCCGATACGGGCATACAAGAGCCGAAGGTATTCGTATATCTCCGTAGAAGTTCCTACCGTCGAGCGCGGGTTGCGGGTGTTCACCTTCTGTTCGATAGCGATGGCGGGGGGAATGCCTTTGATATAGTCGCACTCCGGCTTGCTCATACGCCCCAGAAACTGGCGTGCATAGGCCGAAAGGCTCTCCACATAGCGGCGCTGCCCTTCCGCATACAACGTATCGAATGCCAATGATGATTTTCCACTACCGGAAAGGCCGGTTATAACGACCAGTTTATCTCTGGGAATCTCGACATCGATATTTTTCAGGTTATTGATTCGAGCTCCCTTGATGAATATAGAATTGTTTTCGGACATAACAATGATTTATCAGCATGACATATAGGGGGGGGTGTGTCAAAACTATCCTGTTCCCGCGCTTGACGCGGGATCGCATTAAAGCCAGTCATATAAACATCTGATTGATAAGGCTTGCTCTTTTGCGGCTCCGCGTCAAGCGCAGGGACAAGGGGATTTTGACACCCCCCATATAAACATTGCAAAGGTAAAAAAGGATTGCCGTTTCGCCAAGCAAACGGCTGGCATTCACATTCGGAAACAATCAATTCACACTTTCTATATAAACGGGGCCGATCAGGCCGGATTTCTGCAACGTATCAGCAGGCTTCCAGCTATTGCAGGGTGTCCAGGTTTTTCGTTCGGACTCCGGCAAACCGCTATCACCGATCAAACGGTTCATCCAAGTGGTAACGACCTCTATCTCGACTTTGTTCTTCCCTTTCCGAACCCAATCCGTTACATTTACCCGGTAGGGAGCCGTCCAAACGCCCCCGGCATACTGACCGTTGATCTTCACTTTTGCCATTACCCCGACATCGTTCAGATTCAGATACAATTCGCCTTCCGGTTTCTTTTTCAATTTAAATTCCGTCTCGTACCAAATCGTACCGGAATAATAGCGGATATCGGGATTTTCGTTCTTGCTGATATCTTCCAGGCGGGCAAAGGTTTGAACTGCCGGTCCTCTTCTCTTTTCCTCAAAGGAGACTCTCCAAGGAGCATCCAGGCGGACAAGCGTCTGCGGAACCGGATAGTTCAATTCCAGTTCCGTTCCCTCAGCCTTTACGGCCGGCCGGCGGAACACGACAAAAGCACTCTCATAAGGATGCAACTTCAAAGGAACAACTGTCCCCGTAGCTGTCTCTTCATAAGCAGGAAGCATACGAATACGGCCGGTTACCGCATCCCATAACTCCGGTTGCCTTGAACGGATACGGAATTCCGGACTGATCTCGACCGTCTCGTCTTTCTGGTTGGAGACAAAATAGATCTCGGCATCTCCAGCAGAACGGTGTCCGTAGAGAACCGGAGCATCCGCCGGCAATCCGCAGTCCGGTACACAACCGATATGCTTCAAGGCCTCTTCCATCGTCATGCCCAACAACAACTCACCTTTTCCTCTTTTAACAGCCTTCACGTTCCGCCCGTCCAGACCGCCCCATAATTCGTCGGCCAATTTCTTAACCTGCCTGTCAGCCATCGGAAAAGATTCGCCACTCGGCGAACGTTTCGGAGCAGGCCCCAAGACAACCGCCCCGTCTTCGATCAGTTTCCCGATCTTGGCAAGCAGTTCGGGACGCATGGTTTCAAGCTTCGGAAGTACCAGTATCCGGTATTGAGTGCCATGAGGCAACGTCAGTAAACCGTCCTTGACAAAGAGGTCTCGCTCGATCACCTCGGCATTGATATAATCGAACTGGTAGCCTTTCGGCAGTTCAGGGTCTACGATACCGGTCATCTTGGGAGCATCTTCGCCGATGAAATAAGCGACATCGGCAATATTCAAGCCTTGTTGCAACATATAGTTGACTCGTTTCAGATAGGATGTAAACAAATCCATCTGCGGATACCAAGTGTTCAACCGGTTGAATTCGCTGCTGAACCAGGCGTTCATCCCCGGCTCCCGTTCTTCCGAAGGCTGCGAGATATAGACATGCAACAACGTATTATTGATTCCTTCCGTAAAGAAACGGTCGCCACGCTGTTTCATCATGGCAGGATAACAACTGAAAGGCGTCCCGCCGCTGGTGAACGATTCGGCCGAAATCTTCTGCTTTCCATAAATATGTCCGCAGGAAGAGGCGGCACGGTTCTCGATATTCCCCAAATCGCCAAAACTCCAGAACTCGCCTCCTATCTCGTCCGATTGTCCGCCATATTGCAGGAACTCACCGGGGAACCCCCAGTGCCCGTAGTTTTCCAACCAGGTCGTCAAGCCATATTTATGGCACACCTCCCGTAAGCCGCCGACATAATCGTATGCGACTTTATCCGCAATCAGACGGCGCAGATCCCAAAGGAAACGGTCGGAACGATCCTCGCTCCCGACCACATATCCTTCATAAGCGGGAAGGAACGGTAACGGGTCATAACCGTAACGCGCCTGGAATTCCGACAAGAAATCGTCGGTAAAGTTTTGTCCGCCCGTTTCGTAACTATCTTGTACGACTACTTTCCAGCAAGCACGGTCTTCAGCCGGAATACGACGGTATATTTCACCCATGAAAGCCTCGAAATGCGCTTCTACATGCTTGCGGCTCATCTTATCTATCTCCAGTCCGATCGCTTCGGGATCGGCCGGGCTGTTCGTCACACCCGTCGGGAGCATACCGGTACGCAGGATCGTCCATTCTCCCGCCGGAGCTTTCCAGACAAGGCGGTCTCCTTGCAAGAAAGCAGAAATATCCAATACTTTCCCCGGATCGATGACCAGGGAGGGATCACCCGCTTCCGGTTGTACCGGCCACTGGTATTCATGCCAATAAGGAAGCGGAGTCTGAAACATCTTGGCTAATGTCTTTTCGGGATAACGTTCCACAGCAGGAAGGGACAAGAATTCGACCTCTCCCAATCCCGTACCGGATGCCGTGTTAGCCAGTTCCAACCGAAACTCGCTTGCCGTCGTCTCCGGGACAGAGATAACAACCGGAGCATATGGATCGAAGCCGACATTCAAATTCGCATTGAAACGGTCGATCTTAAATTCGGACAGCATCCGATAGCCCCCGTTCTCTTTTACTAATAAACGGGCATTGGTTTGAATCGGCTGGCGGGCAGGGAAGATTTGCAAACTGCGTAAAGTAAACGGTTGATCCGTCCTGAAATCGATCGCCACCGGCTTTTCGCTTTTTTCCGTAAAAAGCATCACTGTTTCCTTATTCCCGTCAACCAAATGGTTCAGATTTTGCAAAGACATAGCAGATGTCACTTTAGTATTTGCAGCCGACAACCGGGTTGTTTTCTTCCCGATAGATGGAAAAGCGATCACCTTTACATCCTGAAAGTCCTTATCCGGCTTCGTCAAAATCACCTCTACCTGTTTTCCTCCACTGACTTCCGCCTTTACCGATGCCAGATAACGCATCGCCTGCTCCGGTTTCACCCACGGTCCACCCGACTGGCTCCATCCGGGTGAATTAAAGATGCCGATCTCTATTCCTAATTCCGTTGCTGTTTTAAGGGCTGCGTGCAGTATTTTCCACCATTCTTCACTATAGAACGGCACGGTCTTATAAGGCGTCTGGATTCCTTCCAGCCCGATATTCCCGATAAAAGCCCGGTTGATCCCGGCTTCTTTCATCGAATACAGGTCTTTCTTCACCCCTTCTTCCGAGATATTCCCAGAAATCCAATACCAATAAACGGAAGTCTGTACTTGCTTCTCCGGATTCACGAAGCCGGATTCAAGCACATTTTGATCTTGGCCACTCCCCGTAAAAGGGGACAATAGTGAAAGGCAAAGCAGTATTTTAAGCAGAGGTTTCCTCATGATCTGTTCTTTTAAGATTCCGGCGGTAAAAGTAATAAGATTATCCTCGCTTCTGTTTTCTATATTGATTTATATGTTTTCAAAAATGCTTTTTCAAATAAGTTTTTATCAAGCGTTATCTCCAAAACCATTGTTTATAACATAAAAAAGATAGAGGCTTTTAAACTTTTATTATCTTTGTGTCGGCTTGTACAAAGTGTATAGGACAACAAACAAAAGAATCTCAAACTCACAGACTTCATGATGGCAAAATACCTTCGTCTGTTACTGATCTTGCTGCTTGGAGCAGTAACGTCATGTAAGACGACACAACAAAAACCGCAGCAACCGACTGGAAAAGAAGCGAAACGGGAATTTCGCGGAGCTTGGATACAGACGGCTTTCCAGGGAGAATACAAGGATATGACACCCGTACAAATGCGGAAAGACTTTATCCGCAAACTCGACTATCTGCAAAAATGCGGGATCAACGCTATCATCTTCCAGGTACGCCCGGAAGCCGACGCTTTCTATAAATCGGATATCGAACCTTGGAGCCGTTTCTACACCGGCAGGCAGGGGCTCGCCCCGGACGGAGACTTCGACGTGATGGCTTTCCTGATCGAAGAATGCCACAAGCGGAATATGGAATTTCACGCTTGGCTGAACCCTTACCGGGCAAGCACAGCCGGGAATACCCGTTTTGCAGATTCACATATATATAATAAGCATCCGGAATGGTTCGTAACCTACAACAAGCAAATCCTGTTTGACCCGGGATTACCGGAAAGCCGGCAGTTCATCTGTCGCGTGGTACGGGATATCGTCAGCCGTTATGATGTAGACGCGATCCATATGGACGACTATTTCTACCCCTATCCGGTAGCGGGTATCTCTTTCCCGGACGACAAAAGTTTTCAGAGATACGGTTTGAACAAAGGATATAAAGCATCACAACGTGCAGACTGGCGAAGGGAAAATGTGAACAAGCTGGTTCGCGAGATCAAGCGCACCATCCTGTTATCCAAACCTTGGGTAAGATTCGGTATCAGTCCGTTCGGTATCTACCGCAACAAGAAAAGCACACCCGACGGTTCAGGCAGCAACACCAACGGACTGCAAAACTACGACGACCTGTATGCAGACGTGACACACTGGGTAAAAGAGGGTTGGATAGACTATAACATTCCACAGATATATTGGGAGATCGGACATCCGGCAGCCGACTATATCACGTTGATCCAATGGTGGAACAAAAACGCGACACGGGAAGGCACGCATCTGTATATCGGCCAAGACGTAGCACGCACCATGAAAGCAGACCAGCTCACCCGCAAAATGCTTTACGAACGTTCGCTCTCGAAAGTAAAAGGTAACTGCTTCTGGCCCGCAAACGAAATACTCTGGAACAACAAGGGGGTAGCCGACAGCCTGAAACGGAACTACCACCGCTATCCAGCCTTAATCCCGGCCTATACCCATCTGCACAACCGGGCTCCGCAAGAGGTCAAGAAACTGAAAACCGAATGGACAGCCCAGGGATATATGTTGCACTGGCAGGCGGAACAGAGCAAGACCAATCCCGAATTGGCAAGCTATTTCGTCATTTACCGCTTCGAAAACAAGGAGCCGGTCAATCTGGACGATCCTTCCAAGATCGTAGCGGTCACACGCGAGACGAACTATCTGCTGCCCTACGACGACGGGAAACGCAAATACCGTTATGTAGTCACAGCCGTAGACCGTTTCCATAATGAAAATCAAGGTAAAAGCAAAAAGGTAAAACTTTAAATTCAGCCACGGATGTCTGATTTTATCTGTCAGAAATATACAGACTGTTCTTCTTGCTCCCACTATCAGAAGCAGATATTCAAATACCGTTCTTTCCTGAAAGGAATGATGATCCCGAAAGAACGGTGTTCACAAAATACGATCTATTTTTTGGGTTCATCCGACATTTCGAGTGATGCGACAGTCATGTAGGGCA
>UMED01007050.1_pt1 | contig 12189 bp, 23 predicted proteins | sample 1964661 | NCBI WGS metagenome assembly UMED01 (sample SAMEA4836011, study PRJEB28245) | human gut metagenome | biome: gut microbiome; material: fecal sample | place: Denmark | collected 2008
TCGTCTAATGTGATATCTTGTATAACATTGCTTTTGCGCTTATCATCCATTTATTGGTTATTCCTCCAAATATTAATTTCTCTCATTACCTTATCTCCTCTTCATTTTCATCATACCTCACCACGGTAGGATGTAGCCTATATAATTCCTTTTCCAATAACTCCCGTGCAAATTCATTACCGGATAAATCACTTTTACCCTGTGCTGCCTTAACGGAAAATAATCTGTCTGTATCTTCGGTTCCTAACCAAAATTCAAACATCGGCATATCATCTATCCCCTTCCTCTGTAACTCCTTATTCTCACTTCTGGTTCCACAAAGTCAGCATCCACATGTTGCCGAATAACTTCCAGCATCCACTCTCTACAATCAGCCGTGTTACAAATCCATCCCCAATCATCCTTGTCCTCGTAATCAAATCCAGCTTTATTTTTAAGCATTTCAATAAATTCGGAAAAGAATTCCCTTTCGGCCAAGCTACCTCCATCACAATTTCCAGATGGAAAATGTGCCTTACAACCGTATAGTAATGTCGGAAAGTCAGGATTATATTTTTTCTTACTCTTCGATTTCCTTTGTGGTATTGGATACCTTACTCGTTCCGCAAGTAATAAATCATAAGCCCAGGAGTATTCCAGAATCTGTTTCTGCTTAATCTGAAGTTGCCGATCCGCAATCTTAGGAATCAAAGTAAGCAGTTCTCCAATTCTGATCGTGTCTGTAGCATACCCCACGATTAGCGTTTCAACAAATTCATGAGCGTTCTCCTGTTGTAACTGTTCTTTAATAATATTTAATTGTTCTAATAACAGCATTTTATAAGCCCTCCCACTATCTCTAAGAAAAAATACTACCTCTTGCTTTTAACAGCAAACTGACATGCTTACTTAAATCAATCCATTTACAGAGATTCAAGCGAAGATCATCTCGCAAATCATCTAATTCATCATAAAGCGAAGTATAATAATGCGTATGTAAATTTTCCGCATAATATTTACCACTTTCCCAGGAATCATGTATTTCATAGTAACACTACTTGTACTACTTCCATTTTATATTCTTTCTGTCCTGTCTGTTTTTCATGGTCCATACCACTAAAAGCTCGCCAGTATACAGAATCCGTTCCATTTTCCATTTCTCCCTCTATCTTATCAAAGAATGGCTTATATGTATTTTCATAATCATAATTTCGATTATCTGTTTTTGGTAGCTTTGCATATTCTTTGGAATACTGTTCGGCTTTCTTGTTCACATCGTCAATAAAACTCTGTGCGTCCCGTTCTGTATCAAAAGTCAAAACATCTTCTGGTTTATCACCATATCCATATAAACATTTATTTTTACACACATTCCTGCCACCACTAAAAGAATTTAAGAAGTTGAAGCTTACACCATAAGCAAATTTTGCATTCTTCCATCCTTCTAATGTCTTGCGTCTGATTTCTTCCCCATAATCACGGTCAATAAATCTTACAACATCTTCAAATGTCATTCCAAATAAATGAGACTGTAAAAATCCATCTCCTAAATCCTTTTTAATACATTCAATTGCGTCTTTGGGTCTTCCTAAAAACAATCCCGTTTCATCATACGGATTATTCGGACAGTAATATTCTCTACCATCCTTATCTTTCTGGATTACACAGCAATCAATCTGATTTCCATTCTTGTCATATACCGCAATTTTATCTACAATCCTTGAATACTCTCCTCTGGATCCATTTAAAGCTTTGAATCTTCTTGTTTTATACACTGTGAATACCTCCATCTATTCTTGATATTATGTAATTCTCCATTTGAAAAGTATATTTCTAGTCTGATAATTTTCTCCAATCCATCCAAAGGGACTTAAAATCATTATATGTAATCACTATATCCTCGTTCCGTACCTTAACAGGAAAGGTACATTTCATTAGATTGTATTTTCCATTTCCCTAAATCCGTCCTCACTAAAAATCTCAATATAATCTTTTGTGTCATCTTCAAGACTTAATTCCACTAAAGCGTTATCAGCATCTAAACACAAACTTCCTTTGTTATAAGCGTCTGCTATTTTATCCTCTGCTTCTGTGTAATCATCTGCTTCCACAATCACTGTTCTTACTAATGTTTCTACCATTTTAATTGCATATTTCATAATCTTCCCTCCACTTCTATTGCTAAGAAATCATTGTTTCAACTGCACTGTTCCGCTAAAATATTACTGATTACATTATATGCGTCTGGCAAACAATACCACTTATTCTTTACCATGAATCCCTTTAAAATACCGTTATCAGGATTTGGTCTAAGCATAATCTCCGCTATAATTTTCCCGTCATTGTGAATTGTAATGACATCATGGGCTAGTTCATCATTATAAAAAATATTTCCCATGATAGTCTTTGCAATGTCGCAAGCATAATCAGCTTTGCTTTTATCTGTAATTTCCACCCCTATACCTGGCGCATAAATTGATAACATATCTTTTTCCTCCATTCAATGTGCTGCGTTATAAACTTCCTCTGGCACATGATAAATCCATGAGCCACTTCTTACTAAAAGTGCGTCCATACCGTAATACAGTTTCTTCATTCCATAAATACTGCCTGTTACAGAAAAATTAGGATACTGTGAAAGATTGTATTGCTTCTTCTGTTCTTTGTTCATATATTTTACCCGTGCCACTATGTAACCCCTTTCACTATTTAATTGATAAGTTATTGGAACAATCTATATATTCTCTACAACTTTCAATGGAAGAGCTTCCAGTTGTTTCTTTGACTGCACAGCAATTATAATCTGCTGGTTTTACAACATAAAACCTTCCTTCATCTTCGTAAATATCTCTACCATTGTAATGCTCTATAAATTTTCCACTATTCATATATGCACTCATAATTTCTCCTTCTCTATTCAAAGTGACTTGAAATTCGCTTTCATTATTAATTAGTTCACCATTCCTCGATTATCTCCTCTGCACTTTTACCATAAACATAATTACATGCACATTTTGTCTCTGGTATTTCGTCAATGTGTAATTTTGTACATCTTCCCATTGCAATACCATTTTCATCTAAAAACCACTCCCAATTAGGGCACTGGGCACAATTTTTAATTACATCATTCATGCTTTTTACCTCTCTTTATATTTTCTACTTTATAAACTCTCTAGTCTAAACTTGAAATGTGAATTTCCTGCTATCGTTCAATCATATATAAAATTGTCTCTGCCTATATATTCACCAGCTTCATAATCTTCATCTGAACAGCCTGAATACCATGTACACTTACCATGTCTATCTTCCTGTTCTGAAACTTCTTCCATACAATCCTCTTCACTATTACCATGGAAATACAACCGTTCCCCATCCTCATAATCAGCAACAATTTTCCACGGTGTAACTAATGGCAAATATTCTTCTTTTGATATTCTAGCCATCGTAATTCCTCCATTCATCACACGAAATTGCATTTTCTTACGCAAGTCTCCGTTTCCGTTCTATCTCTTCTAAATACTCCTCAAATTCCGGAATGCACTCGTTCAATTCTCCAAAATCACAACGCATTTTTATGCCATTCTTTTGGAGAAGATAATGACCGTATTCACGTGTAACGCTAATTCCATTGATTTTTATTCCAGTTATTTGCATTATTTCACCTCCTGAACATCATTACCATGTGACGAGTGGCCACAAGCCACATCCCTATTACAATACAAACTATAGCAGCCATTCCAGCCGTTCTATCAATTGCAGAAATTGCGCACCCTAAAACGATCATAATGACACCACACAATTTTTGCTTGATGAAATATATCCTAATTTGTGTTTTTGTTCTATTTCTCCTAGCCCTCTGCAAATCAATAATCTTTTCCGCTTCTGTGAGCGTATATAACGGCTCATAACAGTTTGTCTCCTTTAACATATTTCCTTACCCTCCTGTATTTTTCCGATTATGAACACTATAAAAGGCACTACGGTTTTTTATTCTCCGTAATGCCTTCTGACTGTTCACAATAAATTACAATTTCATGCCATTTCTAAATAGCGTCTAGTTACTTCGTTCATATCAATAATGCTTTTAACGCCTATAGTAGTGTATTCTTTTTCAAAATTCATTTTTGTAAACAGAATAATTTCTTCTCCTAACGATATGTAGGGATATATTTCCCTTGCATATATGAAATTTTCATCCATTCTGGTTATTAAATAATAACTCATAGTTTCTACAACATCTCCAACTTTTAATTTCTCCATATTGTAATCTCCCATTTTCTGTATTATAAAAGGAAGGCTGCTAAACCTTCCTTATGTTATTTCTCCATTCTATTTTTCTACTATGCATTCTCTAAACACTCGCAGCACATCCGTTATTGTGTCTTCATGTATAGTATATTCAGCATAATATCCATCAAAATGGTATTTTCCGTCACATTTTAAGAATAACCAATAAGTATTGTCTTCATTATCTTTGTAAAAATCCGTTATATACGGCCTGTATTTCTTTAATATGTACGATATTAATTCTTTCATGATATAATCTCCATGTATTCATTATAGAATGTTCTTATAAAAAAATCTACCTTTCTTCCGCTTATGCTGTCTTATCTTCCAGCAAATTCAAAATGTTACTATCAAACAAGTAATACTTCCTATTATTCATTACCTTTTTATACTCTGTTTCGCCCTCAAAATCATTTACAACGGCTTTTTCTTCTGTTGTCATATCGCTATAGGCTTTTTTTCCATAGCACGGCGGCAACCATCCCTTATGTTGTGCACCGAAAATATTAAATTTTTTCAGTAGTTCCTCATTTGTAAAGGTAATGTGACAAGTACCTTTTTTGTAAAATGAAACCGTGAAATACTTTAAAACTATATCTTTTGTTTCTCCGTATTCTTCCGCAAACTGTAAAGACTGTACCAGATCAACTGCCTCAGTTAATCCACCATCAAGATAATTAAAGCACTTTTCCATATCCTGTAATTTTTCCATTACTCCTTCATACCTTGTTAGAGTAAACCTGCCCCATATAGAATCCCATGCATTTAATGGAATAATAACTTTTTTATTAATGATATAAGCCTTGTTTGTTTTCCAGCCATTATAATAATGGATATTTTTACTCATTTCATCGTAGTAGTGATACTTATTACTTAGCTCTTCAAACAGACTTATTATTGTATCTTCAACCCCTTTTACAACCTTTTTATTCATATCAATTTTCAGTTCATAGATGTTATATAATGAGAAGTCATAATTTTTTAAATCCTCTATTTTGTTATAATATTCCCTTTGAAGATTCCCGGTTAGCTGTCCTATAAATTTAGGATTTTCAAATAATGCCTTCCAATACTTGCCACGGACTTCTTTTATAAAGCCATTAATTGATAATGTGTTTCTATAACTATCCCTGTTGTTGGATAAATCTAATTTGAGAATACAACCACCTTGTTGAATTGTTTTGCCTGTTTCCTTATCTTTTGCAAACTCTGACAAAATAAACGGCTGCATAGCTTCATATTCTCTTATTAGTCTTTTACCTGCTTCTACTTCCATTTTGTACTGATTTACAATAGCTTCTAAGAAATTATTTTCCACTAATTGACCATCATTTGTGTATGTATTTGGCTCTCTTTCTTCCTGTGCTTTCTTCAGTCCATCAAAAATAAAAGAATGCTTCTGTACTTCAGGAAGTTGTACTTTTATCAGTGCTATTTCAACGCCTGTTTTGCGTTCTGCGTCCATAAAAGCATCTTGTATATATTCAATTTTTGCGTTGTATTCCTCTAATTTTCTAGCCAATAACAAGCGGGCATTTGTGCATTGATTTTTCAAAGTTTCCGCATTTAGCAAACAAACGATTGCGCCGCCGTTCCTGGATTGCATTTCTAAAGCCTTTAACAAGTGTTTACAACCATCAGAGAACGGCGGATTCATAATAATAAGGTCGTATTCTTTTATCGTGTCATAAGTTAAAAAGTCGTTATATACTACCCTTATATTTTTACCTTTTAATACGGCTTGCAGGTTTTTATCTGCTTCTATTGCATCAATATCAAAATGATAATTGTTATTATAGGAACTATAGTATTGTTCTTTCTTCTGAATCGCTTCTATTATGTTTCCTTTTCCAGCTGATGGTTCTAATACCGTTTGTATCATTTTCAAATCAAGATCAAAAAGCATCTTGTTTATAATATTTTCCGGTGTTGGGTAAAAATCTTTATTATCTGTAAACATTTGCTATCACTCCTTTATATTTGCGCCTTTTGTGCGGAGGCGTAACCGCTATATATTAAGCTGGTTTTAATTTTTCCGTTGGATCATACTTGAATATAAAACCATGTTTAAAGCTGCTGTAAAAACCTTGTAGCGTGGCAAGTTTCCTCTTTACTTCTGCAAAATCTTGCTTACTTAATTCTACATCAGGTGAAACAATCCAGATTTTAGCACCGGTTTTCGTGTGTATATCTTCTGTCACCTCAAAATTAACGCTTGCTTTTATCTCTGACTGTTGTGCTTCTGGAGATGTATCCTCTATCTTCCTTTCCGTAGGTGTTACATTCAGTATTTCCCTTGGATCTTCTTTGAACAGAAAAGCGTGTTTAAACCTTGAGTAATAACCGCCTAAAGATTTTATATACTGATTGACTTTTATATAATCTTCACGGCTTAATTTTTCCGCAACCTTCACAAGATAAATTTTTTCATCTGTTCTTGTGTCGGTATCTTCTGAAATTTCAAAATGTAAGTTGCTAATATCTGCCGTTGTTGCTTCTTCTGTTGTTGTGCCTGTTGTCTGTTTCTTTTCCGTTTTAGTGGCTTTTACGGTCTTTTTAATAACCTTTTCCACCTCATACGGTGTTTGTACTTCCTGAAGTTCACACCATGCAATAGATCCTTTTTCAATCCATTTAGTGAGGTTGTCATGATCTCCGCTTCCGATAAACCAATAATTATTAGAAGACGCCCTACCTATACATTCCTTTGTATATTTGCCGTTTAACTTGTTGGCATGATACGTCACTTTCCCGTCATACTCTGTAGCATGAATACGATATACTAAACCTTTGCGGCATCCATAATTAAAATTAGATTTTAATATGAAAAGCTGTCCTTCTTTAATGCTTCCGCTTGTGGTTTCAATCGGTTTCAGTTCCTTTTTGTACTCTGTAACTTTTACTTTTTCATATATAAGGCCGTCACCATCTCCAAGCAAACCGCCGCAAGTGGTATCTATTTTATTTATGAATGCTTCAAAATCTGCAATCATTTTTGCATCTTTTTCCATACTTTCAAGCCGTGACTGTGCAGCCTCTTTTGCATCTTCTAAAGTTGAATAATAGCCACGGTTATATTGATTTTGTGCCCAGTCTTCAAAATATTTCTTTTTATCTTTTTTGAATTTTTCCATATCTTCCGCATAGTGAGGATATCTATAGTAGCCGTCTACATCTGCATATTTCAAAATCCCGTTACCCTTTGCAATAATTATTCCATCTTTTTCGATGTGCCAATTACAGCGCGGAGGATTCGCCATATGTCCAGGAATTAAGCCAATTACACTATATTTGTTGTGATTTTCTGCGTCTTCTTCTGCTTTTTTCTGTAATTTTGCGATAGCAGCTTTTGCGCTTGCTTCTTCTGCTTCACTTGCGCCACGGTCAACGGTCATCTGCTCTAACTTCTGTATTTTTCCCGTGATGCTTCTATCATATGTAAAACCGCTATAATTATATTTGCGTATTTCTTCCGGTTCTCTTGCATATGAATTATTTACAACTAAAATATATCCGTTTTTTTCTGCGATTCCGTTCCAATATGCAGGATGATAATAGTCGGTCATTGTGTCGGATTCGTCTGCATGGTATCCGTAAACCTTCCATCCGTCCATTTTCATTAATTTATGCGCTATCATAACGCCCACATCCTGATAATCATAATATGTCGACATAAAATCCAACCTCCTGTATACATTATATTCTCTGAATAAAATCAGCTAGTGACCGATGAAATCCACTAGCAGTAAATAATCCTTTGAAATACCTCTTTCAATGCTCCATAATATCTATTGCCAGCCGGACAGCATAACCTCCGGCCAATATTAACAATGCTGCTACAAAATCCATTATGTATCCATCCATAAGTAAATGAGTATATACGCTGTGATACGCACATGCTCTTAATTATCGCCCCCAATACCAGCCGGCACCATCCACCGTGTAAAGCATTACTCCCGTGTCTGTAGCCTCAAAGTCCGTCACGCTGGACATATTGAAATAGTTTGCACTGTGCATAAAAATAGACGCTGTAATGAGCGCCGTTGTTACTGCCGTTATTAAGATTGTAGTTATAGTTTTCATTTCTCCCATCCCTCCATTTGCTCAATCTCTATCAGCAAACGTGCTGCTGATAATCCATCAATTAATCCTAAATCCTGTAATGCTCGGATGTATCCAGCCCTATAAGAAAGACAATCTCCCACTAAGGAATATGGAGATAATTCTAATTTTAGTAATGCTAGACTGCGCTGTTTTTCTGTTATCTTGTACTGTTTCATTCTATTTTTCCTCCCGCATTAATATTTACGATACTTGCGATATTGCCAATCCCAATAGCATCTTGCAATTTCCTGACCGTTATCATCTAAATAGATGACTTCTCCAGACTCTCCACGTCCATAAGTTATGGCAAGCTCCAAAATATCATTACTGTCTGTATCATCTAATGTGTAAACTCGTATACTTGTATTATCACTAATAACAGTCAATGTTCTCATAGCGTCCCTCCTACCACACAATATCAAGGTTGTCAGATGCAATTAAACGATATTTTAAGATATCTTTTATATCTTCCTTCCTCATGTGCGCATAATCGTACGCATAATTACATGCTCCAAAATTTTCAATACCATAATAATCGATGCATCCTAAAGCATATTCAACGGGGTTAAAAGAATTTGAATCCATGCCCAGAAAATCCATTACAGCCTGTTTATCAATCCAATCATCTGTAATATCCACTGAGCACTCGCCAAATTGATACAAGTCCTCTTCGCCATCATAAGGATTGCATACTAGAATATCAAACTCTGTGTCACTATGTTCGCTGTTTACCAGTATGCCACGTTCAAAAAAATCTTTATCACCATAATTAACGTACATATGTAGCACCTCCATTTTTCTTTTTTATTCTCTTTTATCACTTATCCACGCAAACAAGTTGATTACCTTCCTTGCATGGTAAATGGTAAAAAGGCAGTCGCGATTGACTGCCTGTAATATGTAATACTTAAAAATACACGCTTCTACTTTTCGCCGTGGTTTACTATCTATAGTTAAACTATGCTTACAACTCTATTATCAAATGATACGCTTCAGGTCTATTTCCCTCCCAGCCCAACTCCCTGGGATATACTTTTAAGGGCTTTATCACCTGTCATTCTCAATATAGATTGACTACAACATAATTCAATGTATAGTCTCTCACTCCCGCTTCAGAAACCACGCTTCACAGGTCACAAGTTCAGAATCAGCACTTGCAAAACTCTTGCTAATAGATAATTAGCTTTATATAATTGTTCTGGTTTGGAATGGTATTCCCCGCCACGTCTGATAGTATTTCCCGCCATATGCCCAGCAAATGTTATATACTTAACCTATAAGGATTTATCTTGTAGACCTTATAGGCATTATTCTCGATAACATAAACCAAACATAGCACGGATACCGTCCCGGATGTGGTCAGCGTGTCCAGTTAACACGGATAGCAGTTTTACGGCGCTTATCTCGTCCCGTTTTCCTTTTGATAGGAAAGTTTTAGTTCATCAATTTGGATTTCTTTTACCTCGCTTGCAGTCTCTAAAACCTACCTTGATTATCATGTGATAGGCACACCACCTTATCACACATTATTAGTTCTCTTTTTTTGAGCGCACTTAATACGCGTTCTGCTATAAAATTGCAGAATGATAAAATCACGCTCAATTATCTAGGGAATTTTCCATCAAGAATTTGACAGAATTGTTGAAATGTGATATCCTCAAATTGCGAATGAGAGGTTCACATATCAATGTGTTCCCTGGAATTGGGTGGAGTTGGTAGCTCCGCCCTTTTCTTTTGCGCCCATTTCTGAGCGAATGGAATCGGGAAACTGAATTCCCCACGGCTTAACCGTCAATCCCTCTGTTGCTATGCAATGTCTAAGTGCTCTTTGATTTTCTTAATTTCCATACGAAGGTTGATTAATTCAAGCTCCATGCTCTCGCGCTTCTTTTCCATCTGCAATGCGTCATCCAAACGTTGTTTGAGGAAGTCGTGACCATCACCAATGATATCGATTTTCTTGCTGATCTCGTTTTCGATGGTTAATTCAATACGAGTAGTTCTTTCCTCAATCCTTGTGGTACGTTCATTTACTTCCTTTAATCCCTGGCTTAATTCATCCAGCTTTTCAAGAATTAGTTTTTCTGTTTCTGTCATATTGTTTTTTCCTTTCCTTAACTTCTGAATCAAGTATAGCACTTGTTTTAATGATTGTCAATAGGTTTTTCTATATTTATTTAGTTTTTTCTAGTCTTTTATTTCGTAACCATCAGGAAAAGAAAAACCTGAATGATATTCAGCATCTAATACTTTTGCAATCGTTTCAAAATCTGAATCTGAAAATTTACCTGTTTTTAATCGTTGCCAGAACGCCCCCGGTGTAACACCAAAAGCCTTTGCCATGTCGGCTTGTGTAACCTTTGCGTATTTCATAGCCAATTCAATTTTTTGTTGTATTGTTAATTTCAATAAAATCATTCCTCCTACCTGTCATAGTGATTCTATTATAGCATAAAGTGCATACAATGTCACACCCTGATAGGTTCACAGCTTAGTTTCCGCTTTTAAAGCGTACTTACGATACCGCCACGAGAAGGCGCTGCCATGGTATCATGTGGGCATTACTGCCCAATTATAATGTGACTGTTTTATATAAAGTTTCTTCACAATATGATGGTTGTATAAAATGTTCTTCCATCACATCTACGGTTATGTGACCCCATGTCTCACGGATGAAATTAAGGGCCGTTTCTAATTCTATTTTTTCAAGTCCATGCCATGCGATTAGATTATCCAAAACCTGTTCAATCATCCCGCCGTTTTTATCGGCCTTATGAATGATATCCCATGTCAAATTATTTTGTTCAAATTCTATGCTATATGTCATTTTCATGACCTCCCATTTCCTTATTATAAAGGCCCTGCCGGGTTATACTCCCGTAGCGTTATTATGACCGCCAAGGCCGTATTACTTTCCTCATCGCTCGCTTATGGTCCATCCTGCTTAGTGTTTTTCAATATTATGCTAGGCTTTGCCTGTAATGCCCCAGGTGCTCTGCCCTGTACTCATACTGATTGCTGGTAGTTGCTTTTATGTCCCGTTTGGCAGTGGTTATAGCAACGTCAACCAATGTTTTCTAGCTTCCCTGGTGATTGTTACTTTTAACAGTTGTCCGGATTGATTACTCTTGACTTCCTTTTCCTCTTGTTTCTGCCGTGCCATCCACGCAAGGAATTGTTATAACAGTCAATTATAATTAATTGGACTGATAGACCATATACAAGCCATAAGGATTGGGGATGTACGGCTCCCGTTCCGCCCACAATAATCTTTTCTCCCTGTGGACTGAGATACCCTCTCATTCTCGTTGTGAGGTTACAACGTAGACTTGTTTAGCGGTCTAATGCTGTCCCATTTTCTCCCATTTTATAGGCTGGAGCTACAGACGGTATATGCACATCTGAAGGACTGTCACCCGTTGCGATTGTTAATATGTATCCGTTGCCCCGACTGCTAATATTGATAGCTGTCATTTCAGTTTTTCCCATAAGCAACATTGGGGACCCTTTGAACCACACTATATTAGTACTTTTATGATTGCCCCGCACGGGAAGCAAACGACATTGTGTACATTTTCAGCGGTTCGCTGGAATTTGATGATATAGATATACTGCATAATCTGTTTTGAATGGGAGATATGCACTCCCAACGCCAGCACAATTATACGGCATTGCTGATCTTGAGCCGTTGGAAGTATTACGCCGTGTCCATGCGTTTATCGGTTTCCTAGTTTTATTCTCGTGTGGTACTCTTCCGATAAACCGTCCACACTAGCATAACTCGATTTTAATAAGTTTACATTATTATCCTGAAATGGT
>UMED01005989.1_pt1 | contig 12141 bp, 10 predicted proteins | sample 1964661 | NCBI WGS metagenome assembly UMED01 (sample SAMEA4836011, study PRJEB28245) | human gut metagenome | biome: gut microbiome; material: fecal sample | place: Denmark | collected 2008
ACATTTACAAAATATTTTTAAAAATTAATAAAAAAATTCTTTGAAAATAAAAATATTTGTGAATCTTTTTTCTGACAGCAGTGCTATAATTGCACCGTAACAAAGAAGAGGTTATTTAAAAAGAATAACCGTAAAAAATACTTATCAGACCTGATAAAGTAGGGCCTCTAAGCATCAGACATTTTGGAGGAAAAGATAAATGAATACTTTAAGTGCTGAAAAAAGAGATATGCAGATCAAGGCAAAAAAGCTTAGAAGGGAAGGATTTGTTACAGGCAATGTGTTCGGTAAGAACATGGAAGGATCCATGCCGCTGAAAATTGAGAAAAAAGAGGCAGAAAGAATCTTAAGAACCTGTAATAAGGGAAGTCAGTTAATTCTCACTGTTGAAGGACAGAAAATGCCAGTCTTATTAAAAGAGATTGACTACAATGCAATGAAACATGAGATTGTAGAAATGGATTTCCAGGCATTAGTAAAAGGTGAAAAAGTACATTCTGTAGCAGAAGTTGTACTCTTAAATCATGAGAAAGTAAAATCTGGTGTCGTAGAATTATTATTAGAAGAAATTAGTTATGAAGCACTGCCAGAGAACCTGATTGAAAAAGTTGAAATCGACTTAGACGGTAAGACAGCAGGCGACACAATCAGAGTAAAAGATTTACCAATCGCAACTGCAGAAGGCATCCATCTGAAGACGAATCCGGAGGAGACAGTTGTACAGGTAACAGAAGTACACAATGCTCCAGAGGAAGAAGAGACTGAGGAAGCTGCTGAAGAATAAGCGGTGCAGCTTGTAGATAATAAGATATAAAAGGCTCCAGTATATTATATATACTGGAGCCTTTTATATATGTAGGTTATGAGCTGCACCTGATTTTTACTAATTAATTCAACTAATTAATTCAACTAAATCCAGTCACTGTCAGCCCACGAAGAGAAACGATAGCCTATCGTTTCTCTTCGTGGGTGTCTGTTGGTTAATGAATCAAATCATAGTATACCTTGCCGTTTTGTTTAGTTTTGCTTATCATTTCCTGTCGTTCCATATAAGGCAGTAGCGAATCCAAAAACTGATTTGGATTAGTGACTCCGATTCGCTGTTTACTAAATGGCTGGCTGGCGGTTAAGTCTTTTACACAATCAGCAAGTTCCTTTTTTGTCATTTTCCCATTGCGTTTTAATTCTTTTTTTATCCGACTGATTCCCTTAGAGGTCAGGAGATTGTTTAAGTCCTGATTCTGGTGCATGGAACGCCACAATCCCCAGCCGTAGATTAACATGGTGGCTACGGCAAAGAGCAGGATATAGGGGAGATAATGTATCAGATTTTTCAGTAATTCCATGGGTGCTCCCTTCTTATCTTAATTTTTTATGTGATTTTTGTTAGCGATTTTATTTGTAATTTATATCTTTTTTATTTTAATTTTTCTGAATAAGTAATTAAATGATGGTCTTTTAAAATTTCAAGAAATTTAATAAGGCGGGAGAGTGATTTTTCCATTTTAGGGAAATGAGCATCGAGTTCCTGGGAGAGTGTGTAAATGTCTTTTTTATCGTCAATGGTGTTCCAGACAAAGCTGCCGTAATCGTCAAGGTCGATGGAACTTACTTTTGGACGGTGAAAAAATTTCTGAGCGATTTTGTTAAAGAAACCTTCCCAACGAATGAAAACGGTAATATTTCCTTTGTCGTTTGTCTCATATTTTATTTCGGGATTTTTAACGGGGATAAAATCGAGATAGTTTTTATCTATTTTCTGTTTTGCCATAGGGTCTCCTTTCAATATATTTGTAAACATGATTATAACGATTCAAATACAGTTAGTAAAGTGTATAAATAATTTCTGGCAGTGAAAGAAACTCTCTCACTGCCAGAAATTAAATATGTTTTGTAATTTAATTGTTAGTTAGTTTTTTTGCTCTTTTTTACACAGATGAAGTATAAGTAAGCAAGAAGAGCAATGAAGATGATTAAGCTGCCAATCTGTGGAAGGGCAACAGGGGAAACAATTTTGGAGTCAACTTTCAATACTGCAAAGATTGCAAGGATAACTCCCATGAGTCCCTCTCCGGCAATCAGACCGGAAGTAAATAATGTTCCACGTTCAATAGAAGCTTTCTTTTCTTTTTCATCGTCTGTTTTGCGGCGCTCAAGAATCCAGCGAACAACACCACCAGCCATGATACCGGCACTCAGTGAGAATGGAAGGTACATACCAACGGCAAATGGAAGTACTGGGATTCCGAGAATCTCAACAACAATAGCTACGAAAATACCGATGAGGATTAAAGCCCAAGGAAGTTCTGCGTTCATGATACCTTCAACGAGCATCTTCATCATTGTAGCTTGTGGAGCAGGAATCTCGTTAGAACCAAATCCCCATGCAGCATTTAACAGATATAAAACATATCCGATAGCAGCGGAAGATGCGATAACACCGATCATTTCACCAATCTGCTGAAGCTTAGGTGTAGCACCTACGATGAAACCTGTCTTTAAATCCTGTGAAGTATCGCCGGCGATAGCAGCAACGATACAGATAATACTACCAATACAGATAGCACCAATCATACCAGATGTTCCAGTAGTACCAGTAGCTTTTAAAAGTAAAGTAGCAATAATTAAAGTAGCGATTGCCATACCGGAAACTGGGTTGTTAGAAGAACCAATCAGTCCAACCATACGGGAAGATACAGTTGCAAAGAAGAATCCGAATACAACAACGATGATTGCGCCAAGTGGGCTTACTGGGAAAATAGGAAGTAACCAGATGGCAAGTGCGATAACTACGACAATACCAAGAATGACTGGCATTGGTAAATCGCGCTGTGTACGAGGTGCATCAGCATTGGCATGATTCTTTGCCATACTTCCCATTGCCTGCTTAAATGTGCTGACAATCAGTGGAGCACTTTTAATTAGACTAATGATACCACCGGCTGCAACGGCTCCGGCACCGATATATTTGATGTAAGTACCCCATAATGCACTAGGTGCGAGAGTGGAAATCGCCTCCGTTCCAGGGAAGACAGTGGCATCTGCACCAAATAATGCGATCATAGGCATAAGTACAAACCAGCTTAAAGTACCACCGGCAAGCATGTAACTGGAAATCTTAGGACCACAGATATATCCAACACCAGCAAGGGCAGGAAGTACCTGAATACCTACGGAAGAACCAGCGTAAGCTTTGATATCATAACCAATCTCACTAGGGAAAACCTTTACGCCATCAGCGATAAGCTTATAAAAAGCAGCAATACCAAGACCGGAGAATACGGTACCAGCTTTGTTTCCGCCTTCTTCACCAGCAAGAAGAACCTCAGCACAGGCAGTTCCCTCTGGGAAAGGCAGCACACCGTGCTCTTCAACGATAAGTGCCTGTCGGAGTGGAACCATGAAACAGATACCAAGAATACCACCAACGAGTGCAACTAAAAAGATAGTTAAAATACTAGGAGAATCAATCTTTCCTTCTTTTGCCCATAAGAATAAAGCAGGAAGAGTAAAGATTGCTCCGGCTGCAACAGACTCACCGGCAGAACCGATTGTCTGAACAAGGTTATTTTCCAGAATAGAATTCTTACGAAGAATAATACGGATAATACCCATGGAAAGTACTGCAGCAGGAATAGATGCAGAAACTGTCATACCAACACGAAGACCGAGGTATGCGTTTGCAGCACCGAAAATAACTGCCAGCAAAATACCAAGAATTAAAGCGGTGACTGTAAATTCCGGAACCACCTGGTCCGCAGGAATATACGGTTTAAAATCGTTTTTGTTTTCCTTCATTACGTTTATCCTTTCTTTTTTACAATTTCCTTACAAAAACATAAAACTTATTATAACATTTATACAAAATGAAATAAAGGTAAAAAAATGTACTTTTTTTGTGGTTTATGGAACTTATTAGGTATAAATAATAACTATAAAGTAGTAGAAAATGGCTGTAAAATTAGTGGAATTAACTTTTTTGCGTACTTTTTCATTGACTTTCAGCTAAATAATGCAGAATATTTTTCATAACAAGATGACTCAGCGAACGATGTGGAGGTATCATCGAGTAAAGTCAATACAGGTCAATAAGAAATAGGTAATTTACATACCAAAATGTCAATGAGATATTATTATGTACAAAATAAAAAAATAAAAAAAGGCTTACATAAATTTTTTATTTATGCTATAATGTCGAGCCGTATCAAATAAATTAAATATCGTAAAAATATTTTGGTCTAATTGGAAACGCACAATATTTTAAAGGTATGCAGTTTTAAGAAAATACTATATTTTAGAAATATTTAAAGGTGTATGAAATATAAAATTGCAAACATATAAAATGTTGATAACGAACAACACAGCCTATTTTTATGCTATTTCATCGAAGTTTAAATAGCTAGAGCGTGTTTGAAAAATCATTCCAGCAATCTGCACGCCAAGTCTCACGGACGTTCGACTTGAATTTGAATGAGAAAGATTATTTTAAGAAAAACAGCTATTTAAGATTTTGATAAACAGAATGAAAAAGGAGGCAGCTGATTATGCCAAAAACAAAGTTACAGAACGTTATTTTTACAATTATCATGGCTTTTGTCATGGTCTACGCAATGGTTTGCTACAATATCGCAATCGATAAAGGTGGTATGAGCAATCAGATTTTCTTACTCGCATTTCACGAGATGCCAATTATGTGGCCGATTGCAGCTATTTTAGAATTTTTCGTAGTTGAAAAATTATCAAAATTCCTTGCATTCCGTATTGTATCCCCAACAGATAAACCAATATTCATTACACTTGCAATCTGTTCTATGATTGTCTGCCTGATGTGTCCGGTCATGAGCTTTATCGCAACTGCATTATTCAAACATCCAGGAAGTGAGATTATCGCACAGTGGTTACAGACAACAGTAATTAATTTCCCAATGGCACTTTGCTGGCAGATTTTCTTTGCAGGTCCGCTGGTAAGAAATGTGTTCGGAAAATTTGTAAAATAAACTAAATTACCATAAAATAAGTATGAAATTTTGTTAAATCCTATTATTGGAAAATGACATTTAAAATGGTATCATAAGGACTGCGAAATTAAGGGACAAGAATATTTACATTAAAGAGAGGCAGAAAGGAGTTCTTAGTATCATGAAAACAGTTTTAAGAGACATGGGTATTATCGTAGTATTTGCATGTTTTGTATTATTACTTGCATTATTTTATAAAGGAAAATACGTGCAGGCAGAGAATAAAAATGCGGCAAAGGCAGAAGCATCTACATTAGATGAGTATGGAAACAGAGTGGAGGCAACTCATATTACAGTTGAAAACACGTCACCATTTGAATTAAAGAATGTTTGGGTAAAATTTAATGGAGAGACAGCAGTAAAAAATATCTCTGTTGAAAAAGATGGAAAAGCGACAGTAAAACTTCCAAAAACAGATAAACCGATTACAAAAGTAGAAATCGAAGGAACAACATCCTACGGAAAGAAATTTACCAACTTCTTCAGCGGATGTATCAGCAATAAATCCTGCATCGTTGTATACCTCACAGAAACAATGGATTTAGGAGTAACAGCGAATATTGAATAAGTGGGGACGGAAGATTATCTGCAGAAAGATTTTGCTTCTGTGAAGTGTATAGCTAAAAGGACCTATTGCAGTAAAACTAATTTTGACTCAGTTGTAAAAAACACAAAGTCGCAAAATTAGTTTTACTGCAATAGGTTCTTTTTATTTATAGAGTGTGAAGCAAAATCATTCTGCAGATAAACTTCCTCCCCCTTTACAACCTCCCAAGAATCTTCTATATTATATGGTGAGTTTTGCAGAAAGGAAGGCATACTATATATGAAGAGTTCTTTATTTCCTACATTGAAAAATTATAAAAAAGAATATCTGGGAAAAGATATCGCAGCAGGTATTATGATAGCGGCGGTTTCTATTCCTATCTCTATGGGATATGCGGAAGTATCAGGATTGCCAGCAGTTTTTGGACTGTATGGTTCTGTGCTTCCCATTTTATTTTTTGCACTTTTTTCCACATCACCGCAATTTATTTTTGGAGTAGATGCGGCACCGGCGGCCATTGCGGGAGCAGCACTGGCGAGTCTTGGAATTGAGAGCGGCAGTGCAGATGCTCTGCGGTATATCCCAGTTATCGCATTATTTGTTGGTTTGTGGCTGCTTTTATTTTATTTTTTGAAAGCAGGCAAGCTTGTTACATTTATTTCGACTCCGGTTATGGGCGGATTTATCAGTGGGATTGCGTTGACGATTATTTTGATGCAGATTCCTAAAATCATGGGTGGCAAGTCTGGTTTGGGTGAACTCCCAGTATTATTGAAGCACTTATATGAGACAGCACAGCATATTAACTGGGTGTCAGTAGCATTAGGTGTTGGCGCATTGGCAATTCTTATTATTTCTAAAAAGGTTATGCCTAAGTTTCCGATGGCGGTTGTGATTATGGCATTAGGAATGATTGCAACAATGGTATTCCATGTAGACAGGTACGGAGTTACTTTGCTAGCAAAAGTTGAGCCAGGACTTCCTAAGTTTATTTTACCAGACATTTTCCATGTGGATTTAAGCCACGCGGCAGGCAGAGGCCTGATGATTGCAGTTGTTGTTATGGCCGAAACTTTGCTTTCTGAGAATAATTTTGCAGCAAAAAATGGTTACAAAATTGATGATAATAAAGAAATTTTGGCCTGTGCAGCAGGAAATATTATCTCTGCGTTTACAGGCAGCTGCCCGGTAAATGGAAGTATTTCCAGAACTTCGATGAATGAGCAATTTGACGGAAAGACGCAGGCAGTTTCGATTACAGCAGCGGTTACAATGGTGGCAGTTCTGCTTTTTGCCGCGGGCTTTATCGGATATTTGCCTGTTCCGGTACTGACAGCTATAGTCATTTCGGCGCTGATGAATGTTGTGGAATGGCATTTGGCAGTGCGATTATTTAAGGTAAGCCGCAAAGAATTTTATATATTTGTGGCTGCTTGTATGGCGGTATTATTCCTGGGAACTATTTACGGTGTAATTATTGGAATAATTCTTTCCTTTGTTGCAGTTGTTATCCGTGAGACAAATCCACCAAGGGCATTTCTTGGAGGGATACCTGGAAGAGATGGATTTTATGATTTGAATAAAAATCACTATGCACATCCGATTGAAAATACAGTGATTTACCGCTTTAATGCAAGCCTGTTCTTTGCAAATAGCAAGCTGTTTCAGGAAGATATTGAAAATCATTTAAAAGAGGATACGAAAACGGTAATTGTGGATGCGGGAACAATCACGAATATTGATATTACAGCGGCAGATACGCTTCTTATGCTGAAGAATAATCTGGAGAAAAAAGGAATTGCTTTCTATATCACAGAACATATGCAGGGACTTAACACACAGCTTCGCAATTTGGGAATGGGATCTTTGATTGAAGAAGGCTGTGTCAGACGAACAATTACGGCGGCTCTTTTAGATTCTGGATTACAAAAGCCATTTCCATTAGAAGGAGTTCCGGCAGATTTGCAGGAAAACTTAAAAGAGTTACAGGAAAATGCAGAAAAAGCATTGTCGTCACATAAACATAACACAAAAAATATAGAAAAAATTAAAAAGACATTGTGGCTGCATACTCTCCCAGCTGAGGAAGAAAATACACTCGAAGAATTTGCATGGGCATTTGGTGAGGATACTGTAAATGAGATTGAAAAACGGGTTCATCAGGTCATTTCCCATTTACATCACTGGCCAGAACTCGAAGCAATCTCAGAAAGTGGTCTCGCAAGACAGATGAGGGCATGGCATAATCTCGGAGTTATTGATGAGGATGAGGTACTTCGGAGGATGGAGCTTCATTTGGATGAACTCTCAGCAAATCTTGAAGAAGACAAGAACAAACAGCTTATCTTCCAAATGATTGAAAAACGCCGCCAGCATCTCGAAATGGAATTAAAACAGGAAAATCCAGAAATCTGGCAGAAGTTAGTAGAAAGCCGCAAACATTTAGAAAGAAGACTCGAAAAACAGAATCCAGAAGCAGCAAAAAGGTTACATGAATTGGAAGAAAAATTTCTGGGTTAGTTAGACAAACAGACGAAAATCGAAGCAACATCTCTGTGGCTGTAGTCGCAGCGAGAGGAAGTCTTCTATGAAAAGCCCCTCATTAAAAGTTATTGATTTTGACTCCGTTGTAAAAAACACAAAAGTCGCAAAATCAATAATTTTAATGAGGGACCTTTCTAACGGAGGTTGTTTTCTCACAGCTCTGAAGTCGTAGATTGGGTGAGATGCTGCTTCGATTTTCTGTCTTTGGCTACATTGAAATCAGAAATTTTTTTATAATTTATGGGGAAGAAAAAACATCTCAGTTATAAAGAAATATATCCATAAAAATATTTTGATAATATTTTTATAAATTAAAAAAATATAAGGTCATTTTGAAAAATGATATAGAGAAAAGAAAAAGAATGTTTAAGAAAAATTAATAATATTCTTTTTCTTTTTTAGTGTATAATAAAAATATTAGAGAAGATTTTAAGAGAGAATAAGATGTAGAGAAGTAAATTAACAGGAGGATGAAAAATGTCAGATTCTATATGGAGTGATGGTGGTAGAATACAGATGCCTCAATATGAAAAGCTGACTCGTATCAAAAAAGTAGATGTCACGATTGTCGGAGGAGGATTATGTGGTCTTCTATGTGCGTATTTCTTAAAGGAGGCGGGAGTGGAATGTCTGCTTCTTGAGGGAAGCAGGATAGGCAGTGGAACTGTGAGACATGCGATGGCACAGGTTACGTCGCAGCATGGCCTTATATACAGCAGATTGCTGGAAACTTTGGGGGAAGAGAAGGCCCGCATGTACTTTGAAGCGAACGAACTCGCATTGCATAAGTATCGGGAATTGGCAGCATCTATAGATTGTGATTTTGAGGAGAGAAGTTCCTATATTTATTCAAGAACAGACAAAGAATGCATTGAGAGGGAAGTGCGTGCAGCCAGTCTTCTTGGTATGAAAGCAGAATTTTGTGAGACACCGGAGCTTCCATTTGATACGGCGGGAGCAGTACGTTTTCCGAATCAGGCGCAGATGAATCCTGTAAAGTTTTTATATGGTCTGGTAAAAGATATTGAAAAGTCAGATAAGGTAACTATTTTTGAAGAAATGCCTGTAGATGATTGGATAAATGGAACAACATGGAGCGGACTCTATATAACAATTCCGAAAAATATCATTTGTGCAACACATTTTCCATTTTATAAGAAAGCAGGAGGATATAATAATAAGCTATATCAGAATCGTTCCTATATCATGGCCCTTGATCATGTGCCGGAGCTTCATGGAATGTATGCAGATGCGTCTGATAACGGACTGGCATTGCGAGGATATAAAGATATGATTTTTGTAGGAGGAGCTACCCACAGAGTAGGGCAGGAAGAACGTGATTGGAATGAATTCAGAGAGAAGATTTTATCGTATTATCCAGAGGCAATAGAGCGGGAGCATTGGGAAGTAGAAGATTGTGTGAGTTTGGATGGAATTCCGTATATCGGACCATATTCAGATAAGACCCCGAACATGTATGTTGCTACAGGGTTTAATGGATGGGGAATGACTTCCGCAATGACAGCAGCCATGTTGCTAACTGATGCTATCATAAATGGACAAAAAACAAATGGGGCTACAGAATCTTATCCATGGGGAGAAGTTTTCTATCCGGAAAGAAAGATTGTGCGTTCACAATATTTTGCGAATGTAAAAGAAAATGTAAGAGAGAATATAAAGAGTTTTTTGACCAGAAAAAGTAAAATAAATGATTGACAAATATTTTTAATAGTGCTACCATACACTCGAAACAAAGAAAAGCGATGAGGGAAACGAGTAATATAATCGAAATCATACAGAGAGAGTAACAGTTGCTGAGAGTTATTTATGAGGAAGTATATGAAAACCATTCCTGAGCTGCGATGCGAAAAAGAAATATTTTAAAAGAACTATACAAATTATATGAAGATGTTTCAAGAGAAGCATCCTGATGAATGTTAAGATATTTCACAAGTGTTGCCGTATGCCCGCGTTAAGGGATAGGATTTAATTTAGAGAATCTGAAGTGAAATTATAAGGTGGAACCGTGTATTTAATGCACCCTTAGATTATAGCTATGCTGTAATCTGTGGGTGCTTTTTTGATATAAATTAAAAGTAAGACATGTAGACTTTTTAATCAAATATGTTTTGGTTGTAAGCTGCAGCGGTCTATATTCATTACTATTAATGTTCCCAAATCAGATTCATTCTTATTTTGGAGGTAAAAAGAAATGAAAGTTCTCGAAAAAAATGGACAGGTAATCGAAGGTAATTTTGAAGAAAAAGAAGTAAAAGAAGCGTTTTGGCACACAAGCGCCCATGTATTGGCACAGGCAGTAAAGAGATTATATCCAGATACGAAATGTGCGATTGGACCAGCAATCGATAATGGATTTTACTATGATTTTGATTTCTCTTTCCCATTTACAGAGGAAAATCTTGCAGCAATCGAAAAAGAAATGAAGAAGATTGTAAAGCAGTCTCTGCCATTAGAAGTATTTGAGGTTACAAAAGAAAAAGCCTTAGATTACATGAAAGAAAGACAGGAAGATTACAAAGTAGAAATGATTGAGGAACTTCCAGAAGGAGAGACAATCACATTTTATAAACAGGGTGACTACGAAGAATTCTGTGCAGGCCCTCATGTATCCAATACTTGTGTAATCAAGGCAATTAAGCTCCTTTCTACAGCAGGTGCGTACTGGCGCGGCGATGAAAAGAACAAAATGCTTACAAGAATTTATGGAATTTCTTTCCCAAAAGCTGCTGAGTTAAAAGATTATCTGAATATGCTCGAAGAGGCAAAGAAGAGAGATCACAGAAAGCTTGGAAAAGAACTTGGATTATTTACCATCATGGAAGAAGGTCCGGGATTCCCATTCTTCTTACCAAAGGGAATGATTCTGAAAAATACTCTGATTGATTACTGGAGAAAGATGCATACAAGAGAAGGATACGAAGAAATCTCCACACCAATCCTCTTAAACAGACAGCTTTGGGAAACATCAGGACACTGGGATCATTACAGAGAAAATATGTACACAACAGTAATTGACGACATGGATTTTGCTGTAAAACCAATGAACTGTCCAGGTGGAATGCTTGTTTATAAGATGGAGCCTCGTTCTTACAAAGAACTTCCACTTCGTCTTGGGGAACTTGGCCTTGTGCACCGTCACGAAAAGTCCGGACAGCTTCATGGACTGATGCGTGTAAGATGCTTTACACAGGACGATGCCCATATCTTTATGACAGAGGCGCAGATTGAAAATGAAATCCAGAAAGTCGTAAAATTGATTGATGAAGTATATAAGAAATTTGGATTTACTTATCATGTAGAATTATCCACTCGTCCAGATGATAGCATGGGAACAGAAGAAGAGTGGGAAGTAGCAACAAATGCATTGGAAAATGCAATCAAAGCCATGAATATTCCTTACGAAGTAAATGAGGGAGACGGCGCATTCTATGGTCCAAAACTTGACTTCCATTTACAGGATTCTATCGGAAGAACATGGCAGTGCGGAACAATCCAGCTTGACTTCCAGCTTCCACAGAGATTTGAGGCAGAATATATTGGAGCAGACGGAGAAAAACATCGTCCAATCATGATTCACCGTGTTGTATTTGGTTCTATTGAGCGATTTATCGGAATCTTAATTGAACATTATGCAGGAAAGTTCCCAACATGGTTAGCACCGGTACAGGCAAAAGTTCTTCCTGTATCCGACAAATTTGCAGATTACGCAAAACAGGTTGCTGAAGCACTCAAAGCAAGCGGCGTTCGTGTAGAAGTCGATGACCGCGACGAGAAACTTGGCTATAAAATCAGACAGGCACAGCTCCAGAAAGTTCCTTATATGCTTATTCTCGGAGAAAAAGAGCAGAGCGCAGGAACGGTTTCTGTTCGTAAGAGAGATCTTATTGATGAGAATGACAGCCCAGAACTTGGCACAATGAGCGTGGAGGAATTTGCCGCAATTATCAAAGAAGAATCTCAGTATTAAATTACTATTTAATTCATTAAGCGAACTACAGACGAAGCCATTGC
>UMED01007644.1_pt1 | contig 11997 bp, 9 predicted proteins | sample 1964661 | NCBI WGS metagenome assembly UMED01 (sample SAMEA4836011, study PRJEB28245) | human gut metagenome | biome: gut microbiome; material: fecal sample | place: Denmark | collected 2008
TTTCAACGAGGTCTTTTGCGACTGCGTGGAACCGGCCAAACTGATCAAGAGCAAGGAATTCATCAACGCCATCATCCCCCTGCTCCCCTTCAAGCAAGGCAAGAGCTTGCGCAATATCCGGCGGGCGATCGTGAAGTATGTGCTGGGGGAGGGGTAGAGGGACTGCATATTTTGATATTTAGAGGAGAATCGTTTACTATCAAGGAGAAAATGGATTTATTTGCCTAATAAAGAAAATGAGTTATGAAAGCGATGATTGCCCTGATATGAATATACCGAATATGGATACTTATTGGAGTATTCTTAAGAATTTGAGTTTGGATATGAAGCTTGAGTTAATATCCCGGCTTTCTAAATCATTGTTAAGCAAGGATCAGTCCATAGAGATAATTGGGCCTCGCAATTTGCCGGGGAGTGGAAAGATTCCCGTTCCGCTGAGTCGATCATAGAGGATATCCGAAATTCACGAATCTCAAATAGCGAAATAGAACTGTGATGTGAAGAAATACCTTATTGAAAGACTTCAAGATTCGTCAAGCCGGAAAGTATGGAATTTTGAGGATGGGTATATTTGGCTCTGTGGCTCGTAATCAACAGACGGAAAGTAGTGATGTGGACATTTATTACGAGGGTGAGACCAAGGGCTTTTCTCTCTCCCATTTGAAAAATGAATAGGAAGAACTGTTGGGAAACCCGGTAAATATCATCCGTCTTAGAGACCGGATGAATGAGTTGCTTCGTAGACGTATCGGGAGGGAGGGGATATCATTGTCCATCATTATTTTGATATTGACGCAAGCGTGGTACTTTATAGTCTTCAAAAGGAAGTTTCTGACTTCCTTGAAAGATTCTACTTTCAGTATCGAATCGAGACAATGCCTCGTGGAATGTCAGTTTAGGCATTCTGTTTACAAAACAACGTTCTGTATACTATTTCCACAAATAGTACAAGGGTATTTTAACTTGGCAACGGCCTTCATCTTTGAAAAAATGGGTGAGGGGGGCTGTATATAGGTCATGCCTATTGTATTACAATTAATCCTAAAGTTGTGATTGGGAAAAATGTAAATGGCAATCCTTATATAATAAAGTACAGAGAGAATGCGGCTAGAGGTTATATCGAGGATACTATATAAGAAGTCGTATTTTATAAAGTCTCAATTAAGTTTATGAAAACTGTATCATTTATCACGATCCATGTTGGATTTAATTTTGGTTCTGTGTTACAATCTATAGCAACGGCAGAAGTTATAAAAAAGGTAGGTGGGTCTCCTTTGTTAATAAATTATGTACCTTCTCGTGTTACTTATAGAAGATATTTTAAAAACATCAAATCCTTAATATGTTTGCTTAAAAAGATATTGATGTTTCCTAATTTTATATTGAATAAATATGTGTATTTTTCTTATTTAAAAAAGTATTGTAAACTTTCAAGATGTATTTACGATGGCGATGATTTTTTTGCTTTATGCCCTAAAAGTGATATTTATTTAGTTGGGAGCGACCAAGTTTGGAATAGCACTTATAATGAGGGAGTGAATAAAAGATATTTCTTTGATGGCTTTCCTGATAATACACAGAAAATATCATTTGCATCGTCCTTTGGGAAAACAAAACTAGATGAGGTAGAGTTTGATGAAATTAAACAAATGCTTCAATCATTTAAAGCTATATCTGTACGTGAAAAGAGTGCGAAGAATCTACTTGATAAAATGGGTATAAGGTCAACTCAAGTTCTTGACCCTACATTCATGTTAAAAGGTGAGGAATGGAAAAATTTTATGTCTAAAAGATTGGTAAATGAAGACTATATTCTGGTGTATTTACCTTATAATATTATAGATAAAGAATTAATATATCACTCTGTACGTAGAATTTCTAGAAGAAAAAATTTGAAGGTAGTTGCATTTTCTTGGGATTTTCATAAAGATCGATATGCAGATAAGACTATGTATTATTCTAGTCCTGGTGACTTTCTTTCGCTAATGTATAATGCTTCATTTGTTATGACAAACTCTTTTCATGGTACAGCTTTTTCGGTTAATTTGAATAAGCAATTTTTTGTTTATCATCCATCGGGATTTTCTACGAGAATTTTAAGTATCTTGGAGTTGACAGGATTAGAATATAGATTGCTTTCTGATTTGATTACAGATGAACAGATAGAAAAAGTTATAGATTATGTTCCTGTTAATCAGATTTTGAATATAGAGCGAGAAAATGCTCTTTACTTTTTACGCAAATCAATGAGTTAGGAATATATGTATTTGTTGTCGAAGAATAAAAATGAATGTTGTGGCTGTACGGCTTGTGTACAAATTTGTACACATAAGGCTCTTGTAATGCAAGAAGATGAGGAAGGATTCCTTTATCCGGTGAAGGATATAAATTCATGTGTTAATTGTGGGCTTTGCGAAAAGGTATGTACATTTACTTCTCCCTTATTTATAGGAGATAGACAGGATGTTTATGCTTCTTATTTAAAAGATGAAAATGAACGTAAAAAGAGTTCTAGTGGAGGAGTTTTTTTTGCTATTTCTCAAGAAGTTATTAAGAGAAATGGTATTGTTTTTGGTGCGGTATTGGATAAAGATTTGAAAGTGAAACATACCTCTGCGGAAACATTGGATGAATTGCTTCCTTTACGTGGATCCAAGTATGTTCAGAGTGATTTGAGGAATACGTATAGTCAAATAAAGGCGGAATTAAGAGCGGGAAGGTTGGTCTATTTTACAGGTACACCTTGTCAAGTAGCTGGTTTGAAAGGATTTCTACGACAGCCATTTGATAATTTATTGACTTCTGATCTAGTGTGTCATGGGGTACCTAGCCAATTGTTGTTTGATGAACATCTACGGTATTTACGAAACAAATATTGCGGAGATATTTTAGAATATAAGTTTAGAGATGATGAAGGCTGGGGTGGGTGCGAGTCTGTAATGATTAAGATTGGTTCTCAAATCCGAGTAGTGAAGCTTCCGACTTATGAGCTTTCTCCATTTTTATATTCATTCATGTATGCGATGACATATCGCTGTTCATGTTATAATTGTCCGTTTTCTAGATTATCCAGACAAAGTGATATAACTTTAGCAGATTATTGGGGTGTTAAAGAGTTTTTTCCACAGTTAGACAGTAGTAAAGGGGTTTCTTTAGTATTGGTTAATACTGAAAAGGGTAAAGGCTTTTGGAATGAAGTAATGCCGTTAGTAGAATATTATGAATCAAATATACAATCAGCCGCTAAAAATAATGCTAATTTGCGATCTTATTCAAAGTTGCCCCCTATTCGTAAAACCATTTACAATAGAATGAAAATAGAAGGTTATGAAAAGTTGGCAAATACTGTATTTAGAGGTCCACAATATAGAAAAATTAAACTCAGATTATTTGTAAAGAAATTATTGGGAGAAAAAATTACATTAATGGCGAGGGCTATAAAATCAAAATCTAAAATTTATGTCCAAAACATCAGAAAACAATAAGCGGATAGTGAAAAATACACTGTTTCTTTATATTCGTATGCTCTTGATTATGGGGGTATCGCTATATACCAGCCGAATCGTGTTAGAGGTATTGGGTATAGAGGATTTTGGCGTTTATAATGTGGTAGGTGGGATTGTAGTTCTTTTTACATTTATCAATAATGCGATGGTAACATCCACGCAACGTTTTTTGAATTATGAATTGGGTGTTGGTAATCAGGTGACTATAAGTCGTGTTTTTTCGGCGAGTGTTACTATCCATATGTGTATAGCATTGTTGACGTTTATCTTGGCTGAAACTGTCGGACTTTGGTTTTTAATCCATTATATCAAGTATCCGGAAGGAAGGGAATATGCAGTGGTGATGACTTACCAATTCTCTATATTAGCAACTTGTATCAGCATTATACGTGCACCTTATAGTGCGGCGATTATCTCTCATGAATGTATGTCTTTTTATGCGTATATTAGTGTGATAGAATCTGTGTGTCGTTTACTTATAGTTTATCTGTTGGCCTTGACAACCTTTGATAAATTAATATTTTATTCTTTTTTGATGTTTTCAGTGATTTTAGTTATAACCTTTGGCTATTATCTTTATTGCCGATGTCGCTTTTCTGTTTGTCGTTATACATTCTTTTTTGAAAAGGGACTTTATGAACGGTTGGTTAGTTTTTCCGCTTGGAGCTTGTTTGGAGGGGCTGCCAATATGGGGGCTTCGCAAGGACTCAATATATTGCTGAATCTTTTTTATGGTGTGACAGTAAATGCAGCGATGGGTATTGCGAACCAAGTGAGCCATGCAGTTTATAGTTTTGTTTCTAATTTTCAGATGGCTTTCAATCCTCAAATTGTAAAATCCTATGCGGCAGGAGAAAAACAATATTTTATTGATCTGGTAATTCGTACTTCTAAGTATTCTTTCTATTTGTTGTTTATTATTTCTCTACCAGTGTTTATCTGTTGTAAGGAATGTTTAGGTTTGTGGTTGGTTGAAGTTCCTCCTCATTCTGTCCAATTTTGTCGTATGATGATTCTTTTTTTACTCTTGGATGCCCTTCAGGGACCTTTATGGGTATCTGTACAGGCAACGGGGAATATCCGGAATTATCAGCTTTTAATGAGTGTAATGATCTTGTCTAACATTCCTTTAAGTTTTATTGCTATCAATATTTGGAATTTTCCTGAGATCGTATTAATTATAAAGATAATGATAAATGTGTTTGTATTATTATTTCGTCTATTCTATTTGAATAGTTTGTATGAATTTCCTATTTTTAGATATTTGAGAGAGGTTGTACTCTATGCGTTAATCGTCTCGGTTTTGTCTGTTCCAGTACCTTTGTTTTTTAGCCAATTCGTAAATTCTTTTGCGAATTTGGTTGTGGAAATATTTATCTCTATTGTAATCTCTTCTTCTCTAGTGTTTTTTGTTGGTATTAGTAAAAAAGAGAGAACTGAAGTTGTATGTATATTAAAATGTAAGTTGAAAAAATGAGAATAAAAACTACTACATCAATAGATGGTGTCTCTAAAATGGCAGCTTTTGCAGCTGTGAGTTATCCCATATTTAAATATTATGGTTATGGTTATGCTAATTTTTCTATGCTATTGATGTATATTTTTTTTATTTATGTTTTAAAGAAGCGAGGGAGGATTTGTTTTTTACATTCTTCTTTATTATTGTTATATGTTTGTTATTATTGTGTCGCAAGATTCTTTTTTAATAGTACTATTTCAGAGATAATAGATACAAGTATTATATATATATGTCTTTTTTGGGGCGTTTTGAATAAGGAATTGGATTTGAATGTGTTTTTGAAATATTATAGAGTTGTCGCTTTTGTGAATATTATTTTTTTTATATTTCAAGAACTAATGTACATGTCTTTTGGATATAGAATTATTGGCATATTTACTTTTCTTCCAATAGAAGTTAAGGGTATAGTAGGTTCTTATGATAGTATTAGCGATTGGGCGGATGTCGCTATAGAGAGAGAAAGATCTTCGGCATTTTTCAGTGAACCAGCTCATTTAGTTCAGTTTTTATTACCACTTGTTATTGCTGAGTTGTTTTATGTTGCAGATAAGAAGGCGTATATTCGTTCTGCTATTTATTTGCTGACTTTATTGGCTTTGGCCTCAGGTAATGCCTTATTGGGTGTATTAGTTATTATTGTATTCTATATGATAATGTTGTTAAGGCGCTTTCGACCAATTGTTGCGTTTTTTTCTGTGCTTGTTTTTTCTTTAATGATAATATTTTCTATTAGGTATGTGATGAATACGGAATATGGAGAGAAATTACTAGATAGACAAGCGGAAATTTTTCAAGATGGAGCTTTACGTGGCCAAACAATGAAAATGTCAGGCTTTATTCGGATATGGCGTGGATATTATATTCTTGATACAATGAGTCCGTTTGAAATACTAGTTGGATTACATAGCAAAGAGAAATTGGAACAGAAAATATCTCAAACATCGGTTGCCTATACTTTTGGTGTAAATGATACTTATATGAATGCATTCCAAAGAATTATAATACAAACAGGTTTGATAGGTCTTTTTTTTTATTTTCTTTTTTTACGTTCATTGTGGAAAGGTAATAATATCGCTGGTAAGTGTTGTATAACCACGTATGTAGCTCTTTGTTTTATTGCTTCTATCTATTTTACTCATGTGATGGTACTTTTTTTGGTAATGGCTTTATTGATGAAGAAGACAAAAACTTCTGTAGCTATGAAAAGCTTTTCATTTCCTAAATATTAATGTTGTACTATTGATAGTGATTACAAATTTTATATTAATAATCAATTTATATTATGCTAATCCATTTTCATTCATCTCCTTTTTTAAACTCGGGTGAGATTAGACGTATTAGAAATGTTGATGTTTTTATTGCGTCATTAATATCGGATGAAATTATAGAAGTTGAATTTTATCCGATTAAAAAGAGTGCGTATGTTTATTCAAAAGGGAAATTTGTCCTGTCTGATAAAGTGATAAAAAAATATTATGTGCCAATGTTTCCTTTCTTGAGCAGATGTAAGGTGGCTGAAGTGTTAAATAACCATTGGATGTCAATTGCTTTATTTGTGTTGTGTTGTATTCATAAACCGACATATTTGTTAGGGGAATATTCTGTCTCGTTTAAATCAATGGGGATCGCACGAAAATTTTGCCGAAAACTAAAGTGTATTGTAGATATGCATGGTGCTCGTCCCGAGGAATATCTTTATTCTTTGAAGTCCACTTCAAAAAACTGGTATTGGGGTTTGTTAGAAAAGTATGAACGTGATAGTTCGACTTTGGCCGACATTATCATTTGTCAATCCTTTGCCATGAAGAGGCATATCATGGACAAGTATAAGGCTGACGAAAACAAAATATTAGTGTATCAATGTGGTGTGGATACAAGTTCGTTTTATAAGAATGATGAGATTCGTCGAAAAATTCGTAATGATTTACGGATAGCGGAGGATAATATCGTGTTTGTTTACAGTGGTGGATTACATGCTTGGCAAAAGGTTGATAAGGCTATAGCTTTTTTTGCTGCATATTATTCCTTTGATAGTCATTCAAAATTCTTAGTTCTGACACATGATGTTGGGTTATTAGAACAAGTAATGGACCGTCAGCAGGTCAGCAAAGAAATTCGTGAAAATGTAATCTGTAAGTCATTAGGTTTTGCGGAGGTTCCTCATTACTTGAATGCGGCAGATGTCGCATTCTTGTTTAGGGATAATGTAGTGATGAATGCGGTAGCTTCACCAACAAAACTGGCGGAGTATATGGCTTGTGGTTTACCTATTATTTCTTCAGAAGTGGCTAAGCATTGGATTTCAGATGCAGCGTTATCATATTTCTTGATTTTGGATGAAGAGAAATGGCCGAATTTCTCTTCTGTTAGGGAGTGGATTTCTCTGTGTGATCGTAGAGGTGTACAAATGTATGCAAATTCTTATTTGTCATTGGATAAAGACAACCGTGTTGCGTACAATTTCTTTAAAAATGAATCTGTTAACCATGTAATTAATATTTAATAATACAGCTGAGATGATTATTTATGAAATAGTTCCGCAATTAAGTTCTGGAGGAGGAGAGCGATTCACTGTAGATTTGTGTAATGAGCTGTCCAAAGAAAATGATGTAACTTTGATTGTGTTTCATCCATTAGAAAGAACAGGCTTTTATAAGGGTGAGATTTCTTCTAATGTGAAACTTTATTCGATGAATAAGCGACCGGGAATAGATTGGACACTTATGTTTAGGATTTATAATCTTATTAGAAAAGAGCGACCGGACGTAGTGCATATGCATTTACGTGCAATCGTTTATTGTATTTTTTCTGTATTGTTCAATCGTTCTATATTTTATTTTCATACAGTACATAATGATGCGCAAAAAGAGGCTGGTTCTTTTTTGGGTAGTAGCATTAGGAAGTTTTGTTTCAAATCAGGTTTTGTTATTCCTGTAACTATATCGATTGAATCGAGAAATAGTTTTGTGGAATATTATGGGTTTATTCCCCCTGTGATTCCAAATGGGCGTAACGTTTCTAGAAATATCTTGGTTTCGGAGCATGTGAGAAAAGAACTTATGCGTTATAAAGATGATTCGGATGAAAAGATATTAGTCTGTTTAGCTAGAATAAATAAAGTGAAACGTCAGCTTATGATCGCTCGTATAGTTTCTAGATTGAATAGTGAAGGTTATAAATTGTCGATGCTGATGATAGGGAATGACAGTAATGCTTCATTGGTTAATGAGATAAAAATGGTGAATTGTCCTAAGGTTTATATACTAGGGGAGAGAAATAATCCTTTAGAATATTTAAAAGCGGCTGATGCCTATTGTCTGTTGTCTTCTTATGAAGGTATGCCTATCTCTTTGATTGAGGCGATTGGTGTGGGAACGATACCCATTTGTACACCGGTAGGAGGTATCGTTAATACAATAGAAGATGGTATTAATGGTTTTTTGGCTTCTGATATAAGTGAAGATGCCTGCTATTTGGCTGTTAAACGATTCTTGGACTTACCTGCTGTAGAGATGGAAAGGATGAGAGCAAATGTATTGCGTAGTTATAGGTCTTATACTATGACTGAGTGTGCAAAAAAATATTATGAATTATTTAATAAGAATAGAAAATGAAAATCGCTTATGTAGTAGAGCCACGAAAAGTGATAGGTGGAGGTGTTCGTGCTGCCATGAATTTATCGAAGAGCATGAAGAACCTTTATAAAGCTATGACTGTAATATTTGGGGTGTACGAAAATACGGTGGAAGATAAAGCTGTCGATTTCTATACGGTGAATACATTGAAACCTATGTCGTTTTTTTACTGGAGACAATATCATTGTTTTGTGAAAGGATATAAACCTGATATAGTACACTGTCTAGGCCTTTACACCGCATTAGTTTGTTTGCTGCACAAAAAGATTACTCATAGTGACTATGCTATCGTTTGTACAGTACATCGTGTAACAATGAATATGCGTTACGTCTCACTCATAAAATATGTAGTGAGTTATATCGCTCGAAACTTAGACTATACAACTTTCTTGACAGAATACCAGAAGGAGCATTACTTTAAAAATGTGGGATTCTGTCCTAATAAATTTGTCATCGTACCGAATGTTATCTTTGTACAGAATGTATCAGAGGAAGAAAAACGACAGAAGCGAATAGAGCTTGCTAATGAACTTAATGCTGAATTTCTTACTTCATATGTGGGACGTATCATTCCGTCGAAGAATATAGAGGATACGATTCGCATCACAGCTATGGTTAATGAATGCGGACTTAATCTTGGATGTGTTCTTGTTGGAGGTTCAGAAAGAGAATATTATGAAAAATTACAGGCACTTATAGAAGAACTTAATATAGGTAATAAAGTGAAATTTGTTGGCTATGTAAACACTCCTTCTCTTTATACGGGAGCGACTGATTTTACAATTACAACTACTACTCATGGTGAGGCGTTGCCTAATCTGTTGATAGAATCGTATGCTCTGGAAAAAGTGACATTTTCCTCTGATATACCACAAATGGTTAATTTGATTGATCATGAAACGAATGGTTACACGTTGTCATTGAAAGATCTAAATATGTTTATCAATAAGATACGGATATTCTGTACGGATGAAGAGCTACGCAAAAGAATGGAGAATGCTGCTCTTGATACTTACAAACGTTTATATTCTCCTGAATATGTTACATCGATTTATAACCATGTATATCAGTCTATATGAAAACGATCTGTTTGATTTATGGCTATTCGGCACGTAACGCTGGAGACTTGGCCATTACACTTGGTGCTATCGACGTGCTTAAATCCTTGGGGTGTCAAGTTAAGTTATTTTCACGTTATAAATACCAACAGAATGATTACATAGAATCTGAGCGTTATTTGAGGGAACGTTATGGTAACGATCTAGAGATATTTGAGTCACCTTTTTTTCTTGATCGTTCTTCTAACCTTTTTTCATCTCTTGTGCATTACATGAGTGGTGCGGCTGTTGTCTTTGGCTTAAAAAGTAATAAACAATTCTGCCAGCAATTACTTGATTCCGATTGTGTTATTTTTAATGGGGGAAATCTATTTCGTTGCCATTCTTTTATAGATTACGCTCGGTTATGTGCATTGATGTATCCATTAAAAGTCGCAAAGTCAGCCCATGTTCCTTACATGATATTTCCTCAGTCGGCTTCAACAATAAACGAGATGGGGCAGAAAATTTTATTTCCCCTGCTTGAAGGTGCTTGCAAGGTGTTTTTCAGAGAAAAGGAGTCGTATGACTATATGGGTGAACTGATGCCTTCTGGGAATTTTGAGCAGACGATAGATTTGGCTTTTTTCATAAACAAAGATACTCTTCTTAGCGTGAAGCGAAAGAAAATGATAGCTATTACATTACGTTTCCATACTGTTGGTGACATAGGCTATCTGCCGGAAAAATATATTGAGGATATTTTTGAACGAATGGGGAACTATGTGACAGCTTTAAAATGTGAATATGAGTTTGTGGTTGTTGTGCAGACTGATAAGGATTATTTGAAGTCACAACAGTTTGCGGCTAAACATGAGTTGCGACTCATTAAGAGTAATGATCCGATGGAATTGCTATACATATATCGATCTGTTAGTTTATTGATAGGAATGCGTCTACATTCCATCATTTTGTCATTGTCTGTAGGAACTCCATGTTTTGGCCTTTTTTATAAGCAATGGGGGCTTAAAAATCCGGGTATGATGAACTACTTCGGTATGCCTTATACTATAATGGATGAGCCAAGTGAGGCTGTTTCAGATGTTAAAGCAATTCGTGATCTGATTGCAAATATTGATAGGCATTCAATTGCTATCATGGAGAAAGTGAATAGGGAATATAAGAATATGGTTGCTAAATTTATCCCTATTATTTAGTCCTTTGAATACGACGAAAGTTGCTTTCGCTTGTATCACGAGTTTGAAAGAGAGAGGTTGGGTGAATCTCTAAATACACTACATCTGCTACATGTATATTTCATTATATATATTAACCCTTCGGAACTTGAGATCCCGCCAAGTTCGTTATCAAGTCTGGTATAGGCTACGGGCATATATCCGGAAATATATGAATTTTCGGTATGCGCTCTCTTTACCAAGAACAGGGTGTCCATTGTCTTTAAACCCTTTCATCCCGAAATATACGGGCTTGGATAGTGTTACGGGACGTTTCTCGTTCTTAGGTAAGGAATCCGCCTTCCAAGGATGGAACGATGAGAGTTTTGGCAAACTATGGTCATATAATCTAAATTATATGGACTACCTTCATCAGGAAACCATCTCTTTCGAACAGGCCGTTTGTTGGATCGATAAGTTTGTCGATGAGATCGAGGAAAACAGGGATGGTCTGGAACCTTATCCGATCGCTTTACGAGGTATCAATTGGATCAAGTTCCTGTCGAAATATCATCCTTATATTCCGGCTGGGAATAAACGAGAATGGGACCCCTCCTTGTATGCCCAATATAAGATTTTACTGGATAATCTGGAATATCATCTTTTAGGGAATCACTTATTGGAAGACGCTTTCTCCTTGTTATGGGCCGGGCTTTATTTTAAGGATGAGTCGATCTATCAAAAGGCGAAAGACCTGTTATTTAAAGAGCTGGAAGAACAACTCCTACCGGATGGCGCTCATTACGAGCAATCTCCGATGTATCATTGTATATTATTGGATCGGTTGCTGGATTGCTATAATGTCTCTATGAAAAATTTGAGGTTTATAGGGCAGGAAGGCCTGAATGAACGCTTATGGGAAAAGGCCCGTGGAATGTTGGGACATTTAGCCTCTGTCGTTTATAGAGATAATACGATACCTCTCCTGAATGATTCCGCAGAGGGAATCGCGCCTTCTCCGAATCAATTGTTTGCATATGCTAAGCGATTGGATATAGATTGGAAAATGCTTCCGATGGGAGCGTGTGGCTATCGAAAATTGATGGCGGGCCATTGGGAGGCTAT
>UMED01024312.1_pt1 | contig 11919 bp, 9 predicted proteins | sample 1964661 | NCBI WGS metagenome assembly UMED01 (sample SAMEA4836011, study PRJEB28245) | human gut metagenome | biome: gut microbiome; material: fecal sample | place: Denmark | collected 2008
GGATTCCTTCGGGTATCCTATGCTTATTCTATCGAAGAATTAAAAGAGGCATTAGGTCGTCTGGCTAACTTTGTGGAAAGATTACGTAAAGAGAAAAATCTGTAATAGTAGTAAATAAGAAATATCGAGGAATAAATTATGGTAAACATCGTATTACATGAGCCGGAAATGCCGGCCAACACTGGAAATATTGGAAGAACCTGCGTAGCAACAGGGAGTGTTCTTCATTTAATCGAGCCACTTGGCTTCAAAATCAACGACAAAATGCTCAAACGTGCCGGACTTGACTACTGGGATAAATTAGATGTCCGTACATATGTGAACTTCGAGGACTTCCTTGCAAAGAATCCAGGAGCAAAAATCTATATGGCAACCACAAAGTCAAAACAAACTTACACAGATGTAGAATATGAAGACGGCTGCTACATCATGTTCGGAAAAGAAAGCGCCGGAATCCCGGAAGAAATCTTACTCGAACATAAAGAAACCGCTGTTCGTATCCCAATGCTCGATCATATCCGTTCACTGAATCTTGGAAACTCTGTAGCAATTGTTTTGTATGAAGCACTGAGACAGCAGGGGTTCAAAGAATTAGAGCTTGAAGGACAACTCCACAAATACGAATGGTAAATCTGAGTTGCCGCAGGCAAGGGAGACGCTCCCCCCCCAAGAGCCCATAGCCTATATTTGTGACTCTATCGCTGTGGTTTAAATATTCCTTAAAGGTTCGCATTCAATCTTCGCTAAGACCACAAATATAGGCTATGGGCTTTTTTGGGGAGCTGTCTTTCAACTGACTAGTAGGACTTGAAGTAGCTAGCCGCTACATATATATCCTTTATCGGATTGCTCAAAAGAAAGCAAAGAGAAGGAGTATTCTAAGATTGAATTTTGTGACTTTGCGCTGTGGAATCCTGACTGTAACCTTGCGAGCTCGTTTTCGAGCAAGGTTGTTTTATCAGGCAGGATGGAACGTTTAGCGCAACGGAACAAAATCAAGCTTAGAATACTCCTTCTCTTTGTTTTTTTGAGCAACTGCCTGCAATTTTCTTTGTAGCGGCGTCTGTTTAGTTCTAAAAACTAGTATTTACTTAAAAGTTACGATTGTTACCCCGGCATCCCCTTCGCCGAATTCTGCAAGCTTATAGGTCTTCACAAACTTCAGTTTACGGAGATACTCGTGGATACCTTTTCGTAAGGCGCCAGTTCCTTTTCCGTGAACAACTCGGACAGAAGTAAGTCCGGCGATCATAGCATCGTCAAGGTATTTTTCAAGGCGGGCGATTGCCTCATCCACAGTATTTCCGAGAAGGTTGATTTCTGGATTGATTGTTGCGGCCTTATTGATACTGTAGCGGTCTTTTGGCTGATGCTGTGGTTTCGGTGCTTTTTCTGGAGCGAGAAGTTCTAAGTTTTTGTAGTTTACTACAGAACTTAAGAAGCCCATCTGGATTACAAGGTCTCCATCCTTGTTGGCAGCTTCTTTTACAGTTCCGTTTAGAGAAAGTGTAGTTACAAATACAGAATCGCCTACTTTGAAGTCAGAAGGATCGGAGATAGTGGAAGACTTCTTTGCCTTATAGGCGAGCTTTTTGTCAAGCTTACTCATGCGGCCTCGGAGATCACTTCTCTGTGCTTCCATTTTTTTCATGTTGTTCTGCTTTGGATGCTGTCCCCATGCGTGATATTTACGAATGGATTCATCAGCAACTTCCTTGGCTTCTTCGAGAATGTTTCGTGCTTCCTCGCGAGCATCACGGAGCATCTTGTCTCGTTTTTCTTTAATGTCATCCTGTTTTTCTTTCAGGCTGTTCTTTAAGTTCTCGATTTCCTGTTTTGTCTTGTAAAGTTCAGACTGTTCTTTTTCAATTTCAGCTTTGTTTTTCTCTAATTCAGAGAGCATGTTTTCAAAGTCAATGGCAGTCGCATCGATCTGGGAGCGTGCCTGTTCGATAATGTAGTCTGGCAGGCCAAGACGTTCACTGATGGAGAAGGCATTACTTTTTCCAGGAATACCGATTAAAAGGCGGTAAGTTGGAGAAAGAGTCTCAAGGTCGAATTCACAGCAGGCATTCTCTACGCCAGGTGTGTCCATTGCGTACATTTTTAGCTCAGCGTAATGTGTTGTTGCAACTGTACGAATCTTTCCTGTATGCAGGTCATCTAAGATGGCAATGGCAAGTGCCGCACCTTCTGTCGGGTCAGTTCCTCCACATAATTCATCGAGTAAAACGAGAGAATTGGGGTCAGCTTCGTCTAAAATGTGGACAAGGTTCGTCATATGAGATGAAAATGTGGATAAGTTCATCTCAATACTCTGCTCATCTCCGATATCTGCAAAAATATCAGAAAATACAGCAAGGCGGGAACCCTGAAATGCAGGAATGTGGAGTCCTGCCTGTCCCATAAGCTGGAAGAGACCGACTGTTTTTAAGGAAACGGTCTTACCACCAGTATTTGGTCCGGTGAGCAGAAGCATATTAAAGTCCTCGCCAATATAAATATGGATTGGAACGACTTTTTTCGGGTCAAGTAATGGATGACGGCCCTGCTTGATATCTACAATTCCGTCTGTATTGAAAATCGGTTCGGTTCCCTGATATTCTTTTGCATATTTTGCCTTTGCGAAAATGAAATCAAGCTTTGTCAGAATCTTCTGATTTTCCTCTAATTCACGGCTGCAGGAAGCGGCCTGTGCGCTTAAAGACTGGAGAATCTTTTCGATTTCCATTTTTTCTTTAATATCTAATTCTTTCAAATGGTTGTTTAACTGGACAACGGCCATCGGCTCGATGAAAAGTGTAGAACCGGAAGAAGACTGATCGTGAATCATACCCGGAAAGGCGTTACGATATTCTGTTTTTACAGGAACACAGTAACGGCCATTACGGACGGTAATCAGCGCATCCTGAAGCATTGTCTTGTTATTTTGTGAGTTGATAACAGAAGTCAGCTTATCGTGGATGGAGATATTTGTCTGTTTGATTTCGCGGCGAATGTCTTTTAATGCGGAAGAGGCATCATCACTGATCTCATCCTCAGATAAAATACACTGTGTAATTCTCTGGTAAAGGAATTCTAATGAATCAAGTTCTCCAAAATAGCTGTTTAAGGAGTCATATGCCATTATGTCATCTTCCGTATCGCCGTATTCTACAGCCTGTGCTGTAATAGAAAGAAGACGGGCAATATCGAGAAGCTCCTTTGTATTTAATGTGGAATCAATTTCTAATAATCTTAAATGTGGACGGATATCAGAAAGTCCCTGAAAAGAAAGATAACCCGTCTTATAAAGCCGGGTCAGTGCATCTTTTGTTTCTGTCTGTGCTGACAAGATTTCTTCGTAATCAGAGGAGGGAAGCAGGTCTTTACAGAGTGCCTTTCCCATGGTCGAAGAAGCAAAAGTCTCCAGCTTTTTAATGATTTTATCATATTCTAATGTGATTAGTGCCTTTGTATTCATAAATAAAATCCTCTCAAAAATTTAAGTTCAATCTTGATATGCATCTTAATTTGTGATGGATGCATTATGCAGGAAAACGTATTGCAGAGCTATGTAAAGAGAAATAATCCAGATAGTATATAGTTTGTACATAGTTTTACTGCGTAAGTTATGATTGAATAAGATTTTCATATATTGATAATATTAGATTAACTTGTTAGTAGCGAGCCCGAAAGCCCTTTTCATCTGCTACATTTACAGAAGGAATATTTGTAATGTCCAATTTGTCAATGCGGATGAAGCGATTCCCACCTGGCCGATCAGAGGATAACTCCTGTAAAAAGAGTTCCACACGGTGGTCTAGTCCCTGGACTTCCATCTCTACCGTACCATCATAGAGATTGCGGACCCAACCCGTCACATTGTACTTTTTTGCAAAACCGGTTACTGTAAAGCGAAGACCAACGCCCTGTACGCGGCCGTGTGCAATAATGTGTTTTCTAATCATAATGCTTACCTACAGTCCGATACTGTGCCGGACTATTCCTTTCCTTAATTTAATGCAAAAGTAATTGTGACATGAAATACTTCATTTGTCAATGAAGACGGGGCGTAAAGCCTTTAAAAATGCGGAAAAATCTGCGAAATAAAGCATTTTCTTGGTTGTCAGCCTATTAAATTTAAGCTATAATATGTGAAGTAATTAAAGAGATGGATTAGAAAGGAAACGTATATGCGTTATATTAATGAACTCAGAGAAGGAGATAATGTCTCTGAAGTGTACCTTTGTAAAGTAAAAAATATTGCGAAGACAAAAGCGGGAAAGACTTATTATTCCATGATTTTGCAGGATAAGACTGGTGTCATTGACACAAAAATCTGGGATTTGAATAATGGAATCGAGAATTTTGAACAGATGGATTACATCCGTGTAGAGGGTAATGTCACAAGCTTTCAGGGCAGTCCGCAGCTCAATGTCAGAAGACTGCGTAAAGCCAGAGAGGGCGAATTTGCAATGGAGGATTATATCCCATGTTCCAGCAAGAGTATTGACGGAATGTTTAAGGAATTATCTTCTTATGTGAATCATGTACAGAACATTTATTTAAGACAGCTATTAGTTGCTTTCTTTGGAGATAAGGAATTTGCAGCCAAGTTCAAGGCACATTCCGCAGCGAAAAGAGTACATCATGGATTTATGGGTGGTCTGTTAGAGCATACATTAAGCGTAACGAAACTGTGTGATTTTTATTGTACGCAGTATCCGATTTTGAATAAAGATTTACTTATTACAGCAGCAATCTGTCATGATATCGGAAAGATTGATGAGCTTTCTGATTTCCCGGAGAACGATTATACAGATGTTGGACAGCTGGTCGGCCATATCGTAATGGGAACGATGATGATTGATGAGAAGATTAGAAATATTAATGGTTTCCCAGCGAAGCTGGCGAATGAATTAAAGCACTGTATCTTAGCACATCACGGTGAGTTAGAATACGGTTCCCCTAAGAAGCCGGCATTAATTGAGGCATTAGCTCTTAATTTTGCAGATAATACTGATGCAAAGATGGAGACGTTTATTGAAGCACTTGCAGAAGAGAGCCGTCAGAGCGGTGAGTGGAAAGGTTACAATAAATTATTTGAAAGCAATATCAGAGCGACAAGTCATTTAGGAGAAAAGGATTGAATAATAAAGTGAAATCAGAACAGAAGTTGAATTTGAAAAAGAATCAGGAAATTTCACTTACAATCGAAGATTTTACAAAGGAAGGGGAAGGTCTTGGCAAGTACCAGGGCTTCCCTTTCTTTGTTAAAGACACGGTAATCGGTGATGAAGTGAGAGTTTCCATAACAAAATTAAAAAAGAATTACGGTTATGCCCGTCTGGTAGAAATCGTAACACCATCAAAAGACAGAGTAACCCCGCCATGTCCGGTCGCAAGACAGTGTGGAGGTTGTAAGTTACAGCAGATTTCTTATGAGAAACAGCTTTCTTTTAAAAAGAGTCTTGTGGAAGGGTGCCTGATGCGTATCGGCGGTTTTGGAAAAGAAGATATTGAGCAGAAGAGGGAGCCGGTATACGGAATGGAAGAACCGTGGCATTACCGCAATAAGGCACAGTTTCCTGTTGGTTATGACAAAGAGGGGAACCTTGTTGCCGGATTTTATGCGGGCCGTACCCACTCCATCGTGGCCAATACAAATTGTGCGATTCAGGCAGAAGTAACTCACCCGATTGTTGAAAAAGTTCTTACTTATATGAAAGAAAATAAGATCTCTGCATATGATGAGAAAAATCACAGTGGTTTGGTGCGCCATATTTTAACCCGCATAGGATTTACTACTGGCGAGATTATGGTATGTCTTATTGTAAATGGTACGAAAAAGCAGTTGAAACATATTGATAAACTTGTAGATGACTTAAAAACAATCGAGGGAATGACAAGTATTATCGTAAACACGAATACTGATAAGACAAATAAAATTTTGGGACTTCGCTGTGAGACTGTATGGGGCCAGGATTATATTGAAGATTATATCGGTAATATTAAATATCAGATTGGGCCGCTTTCTTTCTATCAGGTAAACCCACAGCAGACAAAGGTTCTTTATTCTAAAGCATTAGAGTACGCTGAGCTGAAAGGGCAGGAACTTGTGTGGGATTTATACTGCGGAATCGGAACTATTTCCCTCTTTTTGGCGCAGAAAGCAAAGCAGGTTTACGGTGTAGAAATCATTAAAGAAGCCATTGATGATGCAAGGAGAAATGCCGCATTAAATCATATGGATAATGTTGAATTTTTCGTTGGAAAGGCAGAAGAAGTCGTACCTGCACAGTATGAAAAGACTGGGATTCATCCAGATGTCATCGTTGTTGATCCACCAAGAAAGGGCTGTGATGCGATACTCTTAAACACAATGCTCGATATGGCACCGAAGCGCATTGTCTATGTAAGCTGCGACCCGGCAACATTAGCAAGAGATTTAAAGATACTGTGTGAGGAAAAATATACCTTGGAGAAGGTATCCGTGGTAGATCAGTTCAGCCACTCGGTTCATGTGGAGAGTGTTTGTGCTTTGAAAAGAGTAGATGAATAATTTTGCTATATTTGCTATAATATAGAGAGTGTCTGCATTAAAAAAGACTGGAAAGCATTTTTTAAATATACTTTAGGTAAATAGTTTTTTATACTATATTATTAGGACCTTTATAGAGAAAATAAGATAAGAATGAAAAATTATCCAGAAACTATGATAGGATATATTGTTTTTTGTCTTTTTAATTATAGTAGTATTTTTAATTGCTATAGACACATCTTATGATAAAACAGAGGAATTGAACAAGAATATTCTTAAAAGATTTTCTGGCAGGCGTACCTAAGAAAAGATATATGTAGATCAAGAAAAAATATTTACAAAAGTATCATGGGAGGGGCGGAATATATGAAGTCAATCAAGAAATACGAAACAATTATTAATGAGGCACTGCGTTCAGCACTTGAATACGATACTCCCGAGGGACAAATTAATGAATTTATCAGTTTTTTTGGAAAACATATCGGGTCTGACAGAATTTATATTTTTGAGGATGACGAGGAGCATCATGTAACAAATAATACTTATGAATGGTGTGCAGAAGGAATTACTCCGCAGATTGAGCATTTGCAGGGTGTGAATATGGAAGTAATTGATTGGTGGTATGATACTTTTGATGAGGGAAAAAGTGTTATTATTTCTGATGTTGAAGAATTAAAAGGAGTACATCAGGTATCTTACAATATGCTTAAGTACCAGAATGTTTGTAAAGTAGTTGCCAGCCCATTATGCCATAAAGGGCAGATAAAGGGATTTTTCGGTGTAGATAATCCACCGGCTGTAGATTACAATGCATTAACAATGTTTTTAGATATGATCGGAACCATGCTGATTTCTCTTTTAAAAATAAGAAATACATTTCAAAAAGAGCAATATAACGCAAGTATGAGCAGCTACTCAGCACTTTCTGAGATTTATTTATGTATGCATTAATTGATATAAAAACAGGAAAGTATGAGCAGATAAAAAATGTAAAACATGTAGAAAAAGAATGTGAAGAGCTTGATCAGGAGAATTTTTCAAAAAGAGTATATACAACTATGAAATACTTCTGTACAGAAATGTATTTATCAAGTGTACTGGAGTTTGTGGACTTATCAACATTAGACAGACGATTAATGGAAACAAACACAATCGTTCATGAATTTATAGGTACAGTTTCCGGATGGTGCCGCGAGCGCTTTATCAAAGTAGATAGCGATGAAAAAGGCCGTCTGTGGCATGTTCTTTACTGTGTGGAAGTGATTGACGAACAGAAACGCCGGGAGAAAAAGCTGCTGTATCTTTCTGAAACAGATTCCATGACCGGTATTAATAACCGTGGAAGCGGGGAGCGAAAGATTACAGAATTCCTCGAAAAAAAGAAAGGTGGCCTGTTCTGCCTTTTAGACTGTGATAAATTCAAAAAAATCAATGACACATATGGACATGCCGTTGGAGATACCGTTCTCATTAAGCTTGCAGCAGTCCTTCAGCGAGCCTGCCGTGAGAATGATATTGTCATGCGGCTTGGAGGTGATGAATTTGCGATGTATCTTCCAGGAATGCCAGATAAAGCACAAGCGGAATCATTTTTCAAACGTTTATTTACGCAAATAGATAAGATTTCCATACCGGAAATGCAGGGAGAGAAAATTAATGTGAGTCTGGGAGCTTCTTTATGTTCGGATAAAGATGGAGCAACTTTTGATACGCTATATCATGAGGCGGATGCGGCAATGTATGAAAGTAAGAAAATTGTGGGGAATCATGCGATAATATATTCTGATTTGCCACAGGCAAGGTAGACGCCACTGTAGAAGAATTATCAAGAAAAACCCCTAAAAAATTTATTGATTTTGTTCCGTTGTGCTAAACGCTCCATTTTGCCCAATAAAACAGAAACTTCGTAGAAACGAATGCGAAGTTTCTGTTTTATTGGGCAAAATTCTGCAACACAAAGTTAAAATATAGGTTGTTTTATTTACTGAGAGCGTCTCTTTGCCTGCGGCAGATCAGGAATTATATAGTTGCTTTTATAATATGTTTGTCGCTGATAAAAATATCATGTACTCATGGGCAGCCCAAAACAGCTCTCAAAGAGTCAATATATTTCAGTAATAAGACAGCAATTTTCATATATCCTCTCTTTAGATTAGTGCTATAATAAAATAAATATGACTATTCAGAAATAATTCATGGAATCGCATTTGCGATGCTTATTTTTTGCTTTGAATAGCCGCAGTTTATATAACATAACACAACCGTGGGACAACACGGGGGTAGCTCGCTTATGCTTAGCACAACGGTGCTATCGAACGAGAACCGACCTCTATAGGTGGGGAGGATGTCACCATAACCAGAAAACCAAAGTATACATATTGGGAAAGGGGTAGAAAGACATGATAGATAACAAGAGACAGGAGCTGATTCATAGCCAGGTAATGGAGATTCTCAAAGAGAACCAGTTAGCATTTTCTAATGTTGCACGTCCAAAGCCAACAAAAGCTTCTACAGCAACTTCAGCATCCTGGTCAAAAGACATGGCTCCGAAAGCATCTGCAGCAACACAGGGAGCATGGGACAGCACAAATACACCGGGCGGTGTTTCTTCTTTAGCAAAGGAGAAATGGAATGTACAGGAAATCGCAGCACTTGTAACAAAGGCATTAGAAGCCAGCAACGTAAAAGTTGCATTTTCTAATAAGCCAATTCCTGCACCAACAACAATTTCCAGTTCTACACAGCCAGCATGGAAGAAAGACGAAGATGAAGCTCCTCGTAAACCGGCAGCAGGTACACAGGGCGCATGGGATGTGACAGATACACCAGGTGGACTTTCTGCTGAGACAAAGAAAGTATGGAATCTTGATGCAATCACAGCTCTGGTAAAGAAAGAATTAACAGAGAACCTTGAGTTCTATAACAAACCACTGCCAAAGCCAACAACAGTATCCAGTTCCACACAGCCAGCATGGAAAGATGACAGCGAAGAGTATAAACCAAAAGAATCTGCATCTGCTCAGGGAATCTGGGAGAGAGGCAATAAGATTTCTGCATCTACACAGCCGGCGTGGAAGGTGAATGAAATCGCTGCTTTGGTAACAAAGGCTCTGCAGAATAAATAATATTTGCTACAGGCAAGGGGAGATGTCCTCTGAAAGATAAATAAAGCATATTTGTGACTTTAGTCGCTGTGGTTTGAATGTTCGCTTGGACGCGCGAATGTTCAAACCTTGTTCCGAGGCCACAAATATGCTTTATTTATCTTTCAGAAGACTGTCTTTGGCTGCGGCAAATTACTATTTAGAAAGGAATTATTATGCAAAGTAAAATGACACTTAAAGAATGGCTGCCACTGCTTGGTATCACAGTCTCAGCATTCATATTTAACACATCAGAGTTTATGCCGATTGGTTTGTTGACAGATATTGCCGACAGCTTTCATATTACAGAGGCACATGCGGGGGTACTGATTACAGTATATTCATGGATCGTTATGTTACTGTCTCTGCCGTTGATGCTTCTATTGAATAAGATTGATTTTAAAAGACTTTTGTTAGGAACGATTGCACTTTTTGGAATCTTCCAGATGCTGTCCGCTTTTTCTGCTTCATATGAAATGTTAATGATATCACGTATTGGCGTAGCGTGTACACATTCAGTATTCTGGTCGATCGCATCACCGGCAGCAGTCAGTGTTGTGTCAGAAAAGTTTCGTTCACTTGCACTTAGTATGGTAGTAACCGGAACCTCAATTGCGATGATTCTTGGACTTCCGCTAGGAAGAATTATCGGACTTCATATGGGCTGGAATATGGCATTTTTCTGTGTAGGAATCATTGCTTTTATCACAACCGCTTACCTGATTTTTGTATTCCCGAAAGTGCCGGGCGGAGAGTCTTTCTCCATAAAACAGATGCCGGAAATCTTTAAAAATAAAACGCTGATGGGAATTTTTCTTGTTACCTTTTTATTTGCCACATCGTATTATACGGGATATAGTTATATTGAACCATTCTTACAGAAGGTGGCTGGTCTTTCTGCTAACTGGGTTACGACAACACTTACTATATTTGGTGCAGCAGGTCTTTTGGGAAGTTTTTTATTTTCCCATTATTATGACAAGAATAAATATCTTTTCGTAAAACTGGTAATGATCAGTGTGGCGGCAGCATTACTTTTATTATATCCGATATCAAAAGCACATATGGCGGTTGTTTTATTATGTGCATTCTGGGGTATGGCAGTTATGGCATTTAACGTGACATTTCAATCAGAAATTATTACTTATGCACCGGCAGCGGCTTCCTCTGTAGCAATGGCAATCTATTCCGGAATCTATAATCTTGGAATCGGAAGCGGGACATGGATTGGAGGAAGTATTTGTACCCATCTGTCCATTTCCTATATCGGAATTGCTGGTGGCATGATAGCAGTAGTGGCGGCATTGTTATGTATATTTGTTGTGATAAAGTATATGAAGGAATTTGATAGAGCAATGAAATAAGAGAATAACAAGAAAAAGAAGTTCTTGCATCTATGAAATAGTAATAAAAGATACTATTTTGTGAAGGAAAGCTTCTTTTTTTGTGTAATATGGAAAAATATTGAATATAGAAGAAAGTTATGATAAAATTATTTAATATTATGAAGAAAAATTTCATAAATAAAAGGAGGAGAGGAAAAATGAAACAAGGGAAAAAAATCGTTGCCATTTTGTTGGTGCTAAGTTTATGTTTACCATTTAACTTGGTGACACAGGCAGCAAAAAAGACAATAGTAAATGCACAGTATAGTTTGTGTAAGGGGAATAGTATATCTGTAAAGAAGACCGGATTAAAAGGACGGATAAAGTGGACTTCTTCGAACAAATCTTGTGTGGGAGTTAATTCTTCAGGACAGATAAAGGCAAAGAAGGCTGGAAAAGCGACGGTAACAGCCAGAGCCGGAAAAAAAACATATAAAATATTAGTTAAGGTACAAAAATCAGTAATTAGTAAAAAAGTAAAAACAATAGGAAAAAATGAATATTATAAACTGTCAGTATTAAAAAATAAAGATAATGTTAAATGGACAAGTAAAAACACTAAGATAGCCAGAGTTTCATCGAAAGGTGTAGTAGTGGGTGTAAAGCCAGGAAAAACGACTGTTACAGCTAAAATAAAGCAGGGAACACTTAGTTGTAAGATTATAGTGAAACCTAATGTCCATAAACATAATTTTATGCAGCATATAAAGCAAAAAGCTTCTTGCGATAAGGAAGGAATTATTGAGTACAAATGTACAGATTGTGATAAGGAATATAAAAAATATATTGATGCATTAGGACATAATTTTATAAAGAAAGTTGTGCCACCTACGTGTATGCAAAGAGGTTATACACAGTATGTATGTAA
>UMED01009722.1_pt1 | contig 11816 bp, 8 predicted proteins | sample 1964661 | NCBI WGS metagenome assembly UMED01 (sample SAMEA4836011, study PRJEB28245) | human gut metagenome | biome: gut microbiome; material: fecal sample | place: Denmark | collected 2008
TTTTATCCTCGTATTTTTGCTTAATCTTTTAACTATTTATATTCAATTATTTTACACTTCAGTATGACAAATACACAGCTGCTTCTCTGACAACAATAACCTGATAATGTAATTAATATTAAACATTTGCTCTTTTTCCCAAAAAACTCTCTCAGCTTTATTTTTTCCTATGGTTAATTGTATAGCCTTTTAACATATATAATAGTTTCTTCATCTAGTTTTACTTTACAGTTCTTAGCTTCAAACTAAATTTGTCACAATTTTGTCATATAACTCTTTTTATTATATGATTATACCCCTAGTAAATCTCATACACACTCTTCTCTCTTTTCAAAGAAAAGCACTCTATTTATCATGAGTGCTTTTTTTATTTAGTTTATGTTCCATAAAATAAATAAAATTCATAACCTAATAATGTATATGAAATTTTTAGGAGGAGAGATTTTATGAAAGATTCAAAAAAAGTTCAACAAGACCTATTTAGAGCTAGTAAGCCACCTAATATTGAATTTGAAAAATTTGTATCCCCGAGTGTTGTAAAATTAAATGATACCTTAACGTATAAATTATATTTTCACAACGAAAGTGATGTTCGACTAACTGATGTAACTTTTTCAGACACATTAGCAACCTATTTTCAGGCAGTCCCTAATAGTTTAACTATTGACGGAGACAGTTATGATATAACGAAATTACCTACAGGAATAAATTTTGGCGCTGTAAATCCACATGTAACAATTCCAATTGAGTTTGAAGTTACTTTAATATCCATTCCCGACAATCTTTGCATATTGGGAAATAATGGGAAAATGACCTTTACCTTTAATGACCAAGGAACAATTACTACCGAATCAGTTTTTAGTACAGATGCAAATGTATTCTTAAATTCAATTTGCGGCGCTACCGGCGCTACTGGTGCTACCGGCGCTACTGGTGCTACCGGCGCTACTGGTGCTACTGGTGCTACTGGTGCTACCGGCGCTACCGGCAGAACTGGACCTACTGGTGCTACTGGTGCTACCGGCAGAACTGGACCTACTGGTCCGTGTTGTATATACAATACAATTTACGGAGATTTTGCTTTACGATGTTGTTGCTTTAAAACAACTAAAGGAGCTTTACCATTGCGTGTTATTACGTCAAATGGTCCAACAGTATCCTCCTCTAGCAATTTTAGAGAAATATCACTTCCTTCTAATAAGCTATATAAAGTTTGTTGGAACATAATTGTGAAAGTGGATCGTGGACCATATGACTTAGAAGGATATTTGCTTTTAAACGATACTAAAGTTTCCGGTAGCAACTTTAGAGTTTCTGGAGCTGTAGCTAGATGTGAGTTTATAACCTTAGTTGGATCTGCATTAATCAGCATACATTCACACCACGATGTTTTATCCTTAGTTTTAAATTCGCATGATAATGCCTCTGTAGATGTCGTCGATGCATCTATAAAGATGATTTCTTTAAGCGAATCTATTGATAATCATTTATAGAATGGAGTGTTTTCATGAAAATCTGCGTATATGCCATTGCTAAAAACGAAGAAAAATTTGTTAAACGTTGGATGGATTCAATGAATGAAGCCGATTTTGTCGTTGTGCTTGATACAGGATCCACTGATAATACAGCTAAAATTCTTAAAGAATACGGTGCTATCGTCAAAACAGAAATAATTTCCCCTTGGCGCTTTGATGTAGCTAGAAATAAATCCTTAGATTTAATCCCATCAGAAGTAGATATTTGTGTTTGCACTGATTTAGATGAAGTTCTTGAATCGGGCTGGCGTAAAAAATTAGAATCACAATGGACTTCAGAAACTAAAAGAGGTCAATATAGATATACATGGAGTTTTAACGATGATGGCTCTGAGGGAACAGTATTTTGGGTTGATAAAATTCACTCCCGTCATGATTTTAAATGGGTAAATCCAGTTCATGAAATACTTTCTCCCAAAAAAGAAGAATCCTATCTTACTACTATTTTATATGGTATACAACTAAATCATTTTCCAGATCATACCAAGCCAAGATCACAATACCTTCCTTTATTAGAATTATCCATTGAAGAAGATCCTACAAATGATAGAAACATGCACTATCTTGGTAGAGAATATATGTATTATGGAAAATGGAATCAATGCATTGATACATTAAAAAAACATCTTAATTTACCCAAATCCACCTGGATTGATGAACGTTGTGCCTCTATGCGATTTATTGCAAATGCATATTACAATCTCCAAAACCACGTTGAATGTGAAAAATGGTTACTTCGAGCAATGGCAGAAGCTCCTCATTTAAGAGAACCATATATTGATTTAGCAATGCTATATTATCATCAAGAAAATTGGTATGGTGTTCTATTTGCAGCCGAAAAAGCACTTGGCATAACAACGCGTCCTATGACTTATATTAACGAACCACGTGCGTGGGGTTTTACTCCTTACGATTTAGCCTCTTTAGCATGCACTAATATAGGACTATATGAAAAAGCTTACGACTATGTTAATCAAGCAATAAAATATGCTCCACATGATAAACGATTAGAATGTAATCGGCAATATATAAAAGAACATTTATAAAAATAAAATGGAGTTGAAAATTCAACTCCATTTTATTTTTATAAATTTTAATATTTTAGGTTAATATTGTATTTTTTTTTACCAAACTATGCTAATATGTTATCAAATACTGAAATAAAATGGAATTTATATGATATAAATAGAATTAATTTCTTAAAAGCAGTTTATTTATCTCATTTATGGAGCGTGTTCTATTTGAATAAAAAGCTTACATTTTCTTTAAAGTTAATTCTAATATTTTCTCTTTTAATTTTAATTTGCACATTATTCTTTAGCCAATTTCAAATTTCATTAGATAAAAACCTTAAAGAATCAACCCAAGAAAAATTATCCTATAATACGCAACAAACCTTATATTCTCTAGATAAAAATTATATTGATACTTTTGCTAAGCTAAAAATACAAGCAGATACTCTTAGCTTACATTATGACGATATTACAAGCAACGAGGCTCTATTATATTTAAGCAATCAAATAGATAACCATTTTTTATTACGAATGGCCATAATGACATCCGATGGTACAAGTTATACAACTGATGGCAAAACACAAAATAATGTTTCACGAGAATATTTCAAACAAGCCTTAGCGGGCAATAATAGTATTTCTGATGTTTTACAATCAAGCGTAGATGAAAAATCTATTATTGTTTTTGCTGTTCCTATTCATAAAGACAACACAACTATAGGGGTCTTGCGCGCCACCTATCAGTCCGAATATTTTTCTGATTTATTAAAAGCAAACACATTTGACAACACAAGTTTATCAATTATTATTAGCCGGTCAGGGAACATAATCGCGTCCACTCAAAATACCCAAAATCAAAGTAACTGGCTAAAAATATTAGAAAATGCTAATTTTCAAGACGACGAAACATTGTCTCATATAATAGATAACTTAGCAGATAATAAAAAAAATACAATTCACTATATTTTAAACAATCAGGAGTATTATGCCAATTTTCAGCCTATTGGATTAAATGATTGGTATCTTTTTAACATCATACCAGCTGAAACAATTGCAAAACAACATAGGGAAATTTCTACGAACGCATTAGCTTTGTGCATAAAAGTTCTTCTTCTTTTATTAATTGTTATTTTAGCTACAATTTTATATTTAAAGCATAGTTTTAATGAATTACAAAAAAGTAAAAATACCCTTGAAGCTACTACTAATAACATTAATGGAGTTGTTATTGTTCTATCTTGCGATGAAAACCTTACAATTAAATATGCAAACGATTCTTATTATTCTATGTTAAATTACACAAGAGATGAAATTCATATAAAATTTAAAAATGCCTTTTATCCTATCATTTATCCACCAGATGCTATAACCACTTTTAATTCTATTATAGAACAATTAAAATCTACCGAATTAATTTCATGCGAATTTCGTATTAGGAATAAAGATGGTACAATTTTTTGGATATTATTAAATGGGCAATGCGTAAATAACCAAGAAGATATTCAAACACCTCCTACGATAAATTGTGTATTTATTGATATCACTCCAATGAAGCAAACAACACAAGAATTAGAGACGCTCACAAATAGTATCCCTGGCGGTGTTGCAAAAATCTTCATTGGAAGTAATATATCGATTTTATTTGCTAATGATGGCTATTATGAGCTGATCGGCTATACCCGAGATGAATATATAGCCTTAGGTAAACGTGCTTTAGCAAAAATCATTCATCCTAGAGATATTGACAGGGTATTGTCATACCTACGTGCTAACGCACATAAAAATTACCCTATAAAAATCGAATACCGTGTAGTTCATAAAGATAAAAATATATCATGGGTATTATTACATGGAAATCGTGTAGATGATGAAATTATTACACCTGTTTTTCAATGTGTATTCATTGACATCACTCATAGTAAGGAATTACAAAGAACTTTAGAACTCGAGAGCGAACGCTATCGTACTTTAGCTGAATTATCTGATGATATCTTATTTGAGTATAATTTCGCAACAAAATCTATTAGTTTTTCTAAAAAATATGAAGAAGTTACCGGATTAAATCCGCCAATGAAAAATATCCGAAAAAACTTTATTGAATACCAGTTAATTTACGATGAAGACATTGAAACTTTTTTAGGTTTTTATGATTCATTTAAAAATGGTGCATCTTCTGGAACTACTGAATTAAGGTTAAATAAGAGACAAGGATATTCTTGGTATAAACTCCAAGCTGTAACGATTTTTAACTTTGATAAAACCCCTAAATTAATTATCGGAAAAATTGCAAATATTGATTCACACAAACAAGAAACTGATCATTTACGAAAATTAGCTGAACGAGATACTTTAACTCAACTTTACAATCATAATACAACGATCTCTCTCATTAACCAGTATTTAAATGAATGCGATGAAAGCTCTTATAATGCATTAATCATTATTGATATTGATAACTTCAAAGCAATCAATGATACTTTTGGACATTTAAATGGTGATATTGTTTTAAAAATGGTTTCAAATAATCTACGCATTTTATTCCGTTCTACTGATATCATTGGCAGAATTGGCGGCGACGAATTTGTCGTTTTATTAAAAAATGTTGCATCAAAAGAAGTACTATTAAAAAAAGCTACTGGTATTTGCAAATTTTTCCACACGATTCATTTGAAAGATTATCCAAACTATAAAATATCCGGCAGTGCCGGAATTGCGATAAATCTAGATGACGGATCTAATTATGATGAACTTTTATATAAAGCAGATGCAGCCTTGTATAAAGCTAAACGAAAAGGTAAAGATTGCTTTGCCTTATACGACGAATATTAAAAATAGCAAGCCTAAAGGCTTGCTATTTTTAATATTTAAATTTTCCTATTGCATTTTTCAATAATTCCGCCATTCTTGCTAACCCTTGGCTAGATGCTGAAATTTGTTCCATAGAAGCTGATTGTTCTTCAGTTGATGCTGAAATACTATCAATATCTGTAGCAATATTTTTTGTAGATTTATCAACCTCTTCGACAGCACTTAAAACGGTCGTGCTATCTTGAGCAATAGAATCTGCCCCTGCAGCTAATTGTTTTATTAAGTCATCCACTTGTTCTATTAAGTTAGCAATTTGCTTAAATTGAGTACCTGCTACACCAACAACCTCATTACCTACTCTAACTTCTTGAGTTCCTGCATTCATCGCATTCACAGCTCTATCAGTATCCGTTTGTATCTCACCAATAATTTGAGCAATTTCCGACGTAGCAGCTTGTGATTGTTCAGCTAACTTTCTTACTTCATCTGCTACAACGGCAAATCCACGTCCTTGCTCACCAGCCCTAGCAGCTTCTATAGCTGCATTTAATGCTAGTAAATTAGTTTGTGCAGCAATACTTGCAATCGTACCTACAATATCACCAATTTGTTTAGAACGTTGTCCCAAAACTTCTACCGCCTTAGAAGATTCCGCAACAGTACTCTCTATTTTGTCCATCTGATTTATCGCACGTTCAATTGCAGCACCACCATCTACTGCCGCATGACCAGCTTTTTTTGATACACCTTGCATATTCTCTGAATTCTCAGCAATCCCTCGAATTCCATCTGCCATCCCCCGAACTAAATCTACCATATGATTAATTGTATCCGTCTGTTTAATTGAAGACTCTGCAACGGTGCCAATTGTTTCTGCCACATGAACAATTGTATCTGCAGTTTGCTCAGCCCCTGTAGATAATTCAGATGATGCAACCGATACCTCCTCAGCACTCTTATTAATTTGTGCAACTAATTCTCTCAGTTGATTATTCATCGTTGTAAATGAAGTTGCCAAATTTCCAATTTCATCTTTTGAATGAATATCAATATCGACTGCTCTAACATCACCATCAGCAATATTGCCTGCTGCATTTTCTAATTTTTTTAATGGATTTACAATTTGATTAGATAACCAATATGCCGCTAAAACAATTGGAATCATAGCACCTAACAATACAAAGAATAAAATTTTGCGAACTTCATTTACTCCTGCCATAAGCTGAGATTTATCTACAACCGTTATGTAGCGATAGCCGGTTTTCTCGGATGAGTATGCGGCAACTAATTTAGTTACACCATCTATTTTAACTTCTTTAGATCCTTCTGTTAAACTTGCGATCTCATTAAATCCATCAATTCCTGTATCATTAAGATTCTTAAAGTTCAAATCTGGATTTTCAGGATCAGCTATAATTATTCCATTTCTATCTGTTAAGATAATATAGCCAGTTTCGCCAATTTTAATATCAGAAATAAGTTTCGTCACAATTGGCAAATCAACATTTAATCCTAAAACGCCTTGCGGGTTGCCATTTAAATCCTTCTTGACCATAAAAATTCCAATTGTCGGCACACCCTTTGATGTCATAAATGGATCAGTTATGATGATTTCATTCGGCTTTTCCATACTATTTTTATACCAATCACGACTTCTAGAATCATATCCTTCTTTCCTAGGTACAGCTGGCCATTGTAAAAAACCACCATCTATGGTTCCATAACTTACTACTGAAACAATTCTATCATGACTTTTACCAAAATTATCAAAAACATTATATACATCAGCTTCAAAGCCTCCATTTTCTAGAGGAGTCATTGGAATCATACCATCTGCTGATGTAGACTTCATATTTTTATAAACGGTAATATTGCCCCCTTGTTTTAATGCATCATTATTACCAATCATATAAAGATTTTCCTTTAAATCTAAAAACATGATTTCAACTGCATTATCGACCTGTTTCAATTCTCGATTTGCTGCATCAATAAAATCTGTTTTGCTTTTATTAGCAATCACATCGTCTAAAATTAATCCTAAAACAAACATCATACATACAAAAATCCCAATAAAAGAAATTACAATTTTATTTTTAATCCCTAAATTACTAAATATATTCCCCATAATTTTCTCCTCTCAAATAACTCCTACGTACTTTCATTAAAGAATAATCATTTTAAATTTTATGAATCTGTCCTTCAAATTTTCGTGCAGTAGGAGTATCCGCTAGCCCAGCCTCCGAAGTTTCACGTAAACTTTTAGGTATAGCTAGACCGATTTTATACATAGCTTCAATTATTTCATCTACTGGAATTACACTTTTTACTCCAGCTAATGCCATATCTGCAGCTAACATCGCATGAACAGCTGCAAATCCATTTCTTTTAACACATGGAACTTCTACCAGTCCTGCAACAGGATCACAAACAAGTCCTAATAAGTTTTTTATTGCCAATGCAACAGCATCACCAATTTGCTCAGGCGTTCCTCCCGCTAAACAAACAAGAGCACCAGCTGACATTCCAGCAGCTGAACCACATTCAGCTTGGCATCCTCCTTGCGCACCTGCAATAGACGCATTTCGCGCAATAATTATTCCAATCCCTGCTGCCGTAAATAAAGCATCTACAATTTTATCTTCACTAACAGGATATTTTTCTACTGCTGCCAAAATAGCCGCTGGCAAAATACCACAGGATCCCGCAGTTGGACAAGCCACAATCTTCCCCATAGCAGCATTAACTTCAGAAATAGCAACTGCATATGCGGCTGTCTTAAGTACCGTTGCTCCTGAAAAATTTTCACTATCTTTACTTAGATAATTGTTTATACTACGTGCATCACCACCAACTAACCCACTTGCAGACTTTTCATTCTTTAAAATCCCTTTATGAGCCGCCTCCTTCATCACCTGCCAATTTTCCTTCATTTGCTTTCTTAAAAATTCTTCAGATAGCTGCGATTTCTTAGCTTCATACTTTAAGACAATATCTGCTATTGTTATTGATTTTTCATTCGCTAATGTAACCAAATCACGAATGTAATTAAATTGAATCATCCCATACTCCTTCTTCACGATTAAATTGGAGGAATACTAAAACAATGATAAACCCCTTCTACAGTTTGTATTTTATTTAAAACATCTTTATTAATTGGCTCATCTACTTCAATAATCATCATCGCATCCTCTCCCCGAATTTGTCGCGACACGCGCATAAATGCAATATTTATATTATTTTGGGACAAAACTTTTGTTACCTGTGTAATAATTCCTGGCTTATCATGATGTATATTAATCAGCGTAGGATATCGTCCTGTAAGCTCGACTGCATATCCATCAATTTGAGTAATTAAAATATTGCCACCGCCGATAGATGATCCAACAACACGAGTTGTCCTACCAGCTTTTCCTATTAAATAAATAACAGCAGTATTGGGATGAACATCTCCTAAATCAATTCGATTAAATTGATGTTCCAATCCTATTTCGTCGGCAATATGTAACGATTTCTTTATTCTTTCATCATCTGTCTCAAAGCCCATAATACCTGCAATAATCGCTTTATCCGTTCCATGCCCTTTATAGGTCTGCGAAAAAGACCCATGAAAGCCAATCGTTGCCTTTACAGGCTCTTCCCCTAATATTTTCCTTGCCATTATTCCCAATCGCACAGCACCAGCGGTATGAGAGCTAGACGGACCAATCATAACTGGACCTATAATATCAAAAACACCGTTCACCGTCTCACCTCCCATAGTAACTAATCTTTATACATAGGATTTGCCCTTCACAAATTAAAATGCAAATTCTAAGATTTTTCTCACATCAGCTAATCTTAAAACACTTAATTTACCAATGTTTCCTCGAGAAACTGTCATTTCAGCTAATTTTCGTAAATCTTCTTCTTTTACTCCCAGCTCACGCAATGACGTAGCTGCATTCCAAGATTTAAGTAGTTGTTTTAATTCATATATTCCACTTTCAATATCATCGGTCAATAAAACATTCTTGGCAAAACGTTTAAATTGTTGTGGGTTACTATCACAAACATACTTCATCCATGCCGGAAAAATAACCCCTAATGCCCCGCCATGTGCAATCTGGGGATACATACAACTAATACTATGGGACATATCATGACATGCCCAGTCTCCACCTTTAAGCCCCGCACCGCTGATTCCATTCAAGCCCAAAGTAATTGCCCAAGCTAAATTCGCTCTACTTATCGTGTCTTTAGCATCTACTTTTAAACCTTCTACGGACTTAATAATTGTTTTTAATAAAGCTTCATTGACAGCAATACTCGTTTCCTCATTCGTGCCAATAAAGTAATATTCCATAATATGCGCCATAGCATCAAGCGCCCCATTTACAGTTTGATTCCATGGCAATGTATTCTGCACATCAGGTTGAATAATAGAAGCAACCGGATATAAAAGGGGACTTCCTGTTCCCCATTTTTTGTTTTCTTCATCATTACTAATTACTGCACTACAATTCATCTCCGATGCAGTTGCTGATAATGTTAAAATTGTAAAAATCGGCAAAGCTTTTTTTATTTTTTCTTTTCTTTCAAAAACTTTCCAAATATCGTCTACATAAACTCCTGCTGCTACAATTTTAGTTGTATCAATAACACTACCACCGCCAACAGCTAATACAGCATCAACTTTTTCTTTTTTCGCAATCGCAATTGCTTCCCGAACTTTGGCTAAAGAAGGATTGGCCCTTACCCCCCAACATTCCATCCACTCAATTCCATTTTTCTGCAAAGAATTTATCGTGATATCATAAACATTATTTTTTTTAATTGAGCCACTTCCAGCAATCATCAAAACTTTCTTACTCCCCACATTAGAAAGCATTTCGCCTATTTTCTCAATCGTATTTTCACCAAAAACTAATTTGGTTGGATTATAAAAATTATAAGAAATCATTTATCCCGCTCCTAACAAAACCTATCCTTAATACAATTTAAAATTCTACAAAATAGTTAAACTACCTTCAATAGAAACAAATTTTTTCACAAAATGATAAAATTGGCCTATGTTTTTTTGCATTTTTATTTTTTTTCAAAAGTAATTTATTAAAAAATTAGATAAATAAAAAAATGTAACCGATAGTAAAAATAAGATATATTCCCCAAGCAAAAGAATATCCTATTATATCTGCCATAAAACCAGAAAAAAGAGGTCCTATTCCCCCACCTACAGTAAAAAACAACTGTGCAATACCTAGAATTGCAGCATAGTTTTCTTTAGAAAATAACTTTCCCACTCCATACGCCGGCCACAAAGAAGGCATACATAAACTAAGACCAAAAATAATTGCAAAAACATACGGAATAGTTGATTGCTCCATAAAAAACAATAAACATATTGCAATAAAATTCAATCCACTAAAAAATAAAATTGCATATTTCGTTTTCATCGAATCAAACACAGCTCCACCAAGGATACTTCCCACTAATGCTGAAATTGCTAATGTTGAACCAATATTTGCTCCATACTCCAGTCCATATCCTAAAGATGACAAATAAGATTGTACATGTATTTGAACCCCAGACACTGTAATACCTAAAAATAAAAGCCCTATAGTAAACCGCCAAAAAGTTTTATTTGTCCAGAGATTAGATAAGCTTGACTTATTGTTAATTTTAATATTCGGATTATCTTCAAGAACCCTTCTGATAAAATTATTCTTATCACTTGAATGAGGTGAAAGTTTCATAATAAATAATGAGACAGGAACCGCAATCATCAATATAATTAAACCAAGAAAAAGATATGTTTTTTCATACCCAAATTCTATGATTTTATCTGATACAATTTGCATCCAAAAAAAAGTTCCCATGCCTGCACCTGCGAATGCAATTCCCATCGCTGTTCCGCGCCATTCTCCAAACCAGTTTGTAATAACTGTAGCAATTGGAATTGACGTTAAGCCCGCCATACCAATTGCTATAAATACTGCAATAGTATAAAACTCTGTAATATTTTTTACAAAACCATAGCTTAAAAATCCACTTCCTACTAAAATAGCACTTATTGTCATAATAATTTTTAAATTTATTTTTTTTATGAGATATCCAATCAACGGAGATGCAATTGCAATCACAGCTGCGCTTATTGTAAAAATTAAAGAAAAAGCACTAATACTACACCCTAAATTTTCTACGACCGAACTCATAAATAATGGCTGAATGGAATTTACTATACTAAAAGGAAAAGCCATTAATAAAAAACACCCTATTAAAATAATCCATTTATACCATATTTTACTTTGCATTTACTTCTCCTTTTTAATGATAAATTATCACATTTTTAAAAAATTTAAATAAAAATTTTTTAAGATAGAACCTTATCGTTATTATGACTCATTTCTTTTTCAATATGCAAAAAAAGGAGCATTGCATATGATGTGACCCCAAGAAGTTAGACTTAAATGCGAAGTAGAAG
>UMED01026353.1_pt1 | contig 11797 bp, 5 predicted proteins | sample 1964661 | NCBI WGS metagenome assembly UMED01 (sample SAMEA4836011, study PRJEB28245) | human gut metagenome | biome: gut microbiome; material: fecal sample | place: Denmark | collected 2008
TTGAAGGAATTTATTTGTTAAATACATCATTAGAGAAGTTATGCGATTATTTATTGGTTTATAGAAGTTTTATTGAAGAAACACTCTCTGATAATGTAAAAAATGATTGCAAAGAATATAGAAAACTTATATTGCAGTTGAAAAAACGCTAACTCAAATTGACGAAAAAGCCATGGATGATGATGGTTTTTGGGCTATGGAAATTAGCTCCCTTTATGAAGATATATAACTTCCAGCTTATGGGGAAGTTGAAGAAAGGAAAAAATTAGAAGTTATTGAGAGGAGAAAGAAATATGGGACTATTTTTGAGTGCTTTAATCGTACAAAACGCAAGTGAAGAAGATGTTAAAAAATCACTTGAGAAAGCAGGAAATGATTATCCAGATTGGTATTTGGTTTCAGAAGAATGTCAATATCAGAAGTGTGGTAGTGGCGTGAAGGTTTTATTAAGCGATATGTGCTGTGGTTATGAGGATATTCCAAAAGAAATTTCCGAGAAACTTATGTGTCCTGTTTTACTATGTTACATCTACGATGGCGATTATTGGGGTTACTTCTTTTATGAGAACGGGAAAGAATTAGATGTTTTTAATCCTATTCCAGATTATTTTGAAGATATTTCTATGGAACAAAGGAAACACCTTGCAGGAAATAGTGAAATAATTTCTAAATATTTTAATATAGACAACGCAAAAATTAAAAATTATCTTCAAGAGTGGACAGAAAATATTCTTGAAGCAGAAGAAAAACGTGCCTATGAAGATGATGAATTTTGTATAGGAGAGGACTGGCAAATGGCTGACTTTATGAAAGCGATTGGCTATTCTTACGATTGGGAAAACTAAAAAATTTCCAGTTTGTCGCTTAGTTAAGCGTATCCGTATTTTAATTGAATAACTAGCTCTTTTACATAGCAGTCATGCACTACGGTGTGTGGCTGCTTATTTTTTTGGAAAGGAGCAGATGTGAATGAAATTAGTATTAGCTGAGAAACCTTCGGTTGCCCAGAGCATTGCAAAGGTACTTGGGGCAAATAAGCGGGAGGACGGTTATCTGGAGGGAAACGGGTATGTGGTCAGTTGGTGTGTCGGTCATCTGGTAGAATTGGCACAGCCGGAAGCCTACGGGGAACAATACGGCAAGTGGCGGTACAATGATCTCCCAATCTTCCCTTCAGACTGGAAGTATGAGGTTTCTTCTGGTACGAAAAAGCAGTTTGGCATTCTGAAAAAGCTGATGAACAGAAATGACATTGAAAGCCTTGTGTGTGCTACCGACGCCGGGCGTGAGGGCGAACTGATCTTCCGTCTGGTGTATCATAAGGCAGAATGCCGGAAACCATTTGAGCGGCTTTGGATCTCGTCCATGGAGAATTCTGCCATACGGGAAGGGTTTGAACAGCTCAGAGCTGGAACAGAATATGATGCTTTATATGAAGCAGCCCTGTGCCGGGAGCGGGCCGACTGGATTGTCGGCATTAACGCTACCCGGCTTTTTTCAACCCTTTACGGTCAGACTTTGAATGTGGGGCGTGTGATGACTCCTACCCTCTCCATGGCAGTGATGAGGGAAGCGGCGATTGCTGCCTTTCAGCCGGAACCATTCTATACGGTTCAGATCGGATTGGATGGCTTCTCTGCTGTAAGTGAACGGTTTCAGAAACAATCGGATGCAGCAGCAATCGCTCAGGCGGGAATGGCGGCTGTCGTAACAAAAGCAGAACGCAAAGAAAAAACAGAAAAGCCGCCTGCCCTCTACGATCTGACCAGTTTACAGAGGGACGCCAACCGTATGCTTGGCTATACGGCACAGCAAACCTTGGATTACACCCAGAATCTCTATGAGAAGAAGCTGGTCACTTATCCCCGTACTGACAGCCGTTTTCTCACAGAAGATATGATTCTGGGACTTCCGGCTCTTACAGAACTGGTTTTCCACACATTTTCCGTAAAGGATGGGGGAAATCCACCGGTTCATGCCGGACAGGTTGTGGATAACAAAAAAGTGACCGACCACCATGCGATTATTCCCACCAGAGAATTGCAGAACTGCAATTTAACTGAACTTCCGAAAGGCGAGCTGGCAGTTTTACAGTTGATTTCCAACCGCCTGTGCGTGGCAGTCGGGGAACTGCACCGGTATGCAGAAACCGTGATTGAACTGGCTTGTGGAGGTACACTCTTTTCTGTTAAAGGGAAAACTGTGTTGCAGGATGGATGGAAAGCTCTTGTCAAAAAAGAAGCTTCTGCAAAAGCTGAGAAAAAGGAAGCGGAACTTCCTGTCCTTTCTGTTGGCGATGTGCTGACCATTCAGACAATCGAAGTAAAGGAAGGGAAAACTTCTCCCCCGAAGCATTATACAGAGGATACGCTTCTTCAGAGCATGGAAACTGCCGGTGCAGACGAAATGCCGGATGAAGCAGAACGAAAAGGTCTGGGGACGCCTGCAACCCGTGCCGGCATCATTGAAAAGCTGGTGCGTATCGGCTTTCTGGAACGCAAGGGGGACAAGAAAACCAAGTATCTGATTCCCACCCATAAGGGAACGGCTCTCGTAACCGTTATGCCGGAACAGATTCAGTCCCCGTCCATGACGGCAGACTGGGAAGAAAAACTCCTTCTCATTGAAAAAGGGGAATACGAAAGCAGCGATTTTATGAATGAGATCCAGTCCTTCATCTCCGGGCTGGTTCAAAACTATGAGGTTATCAAAGAATCGGAAGTGCTGATGTCCAAAGAAAGCAATTCCATTGGAAAATGCCCCATATGCGGAAAGCCCGTGGAGGAAAAAGCAAAAGGCTTCTTCTGCTCAGACCGGAGCTGTAAATTTGCCCTCTGGAAGAACAACCGCTATTTTGAAAGCATTGGAAAAACGCTGAACAGTGCCACCGCCCAGAAACTGCTTGCGTCCGGCAAGGTAAAACTGAAAAACTGCAAATCAGCGAGAACCGGAAGCACCTTTGACGCAACAGTCTGTCTTTCCGTATCGGATGATGGAAAAACACAGTTTCGCATGGAATTTGAACATGGAGGAAAACGCAAATGATGAATGAATTTAACCCGAAAAACAAAGAGATCCGTTTTATCGACAGCCGCTATCACGATCTGTTCAGGGTTCCTGACGGCGGCTGTGTGCAGATTCACTACCCCGATGAAACTGTCATAAAGCCTTGTAAATTCAGTGACGAGTATCACACCCAGGTTGGCTACAATATCTTTCACATCTGCCAGTTTGCAGAGCTTATGGAGCGTAACGGTGCTGCTTATATGGCAGAGCCTGAAATTATGGGCGAGGAAGCAGCGTGGAAAGTCGGGAAAGACCGGATCCTTGCAGTCCAGACCTGTGAGGACGGTTATGACTACACGCTGTTTGATGAAAATTATAATGATATAGACGGCGGTCAGATCGATAACCCAGATATGACAATGCTTGAAGTCCGGAGAGATATTCTGGAGTCTTACGGTTTGGAATATAAGGAGCTTCGTGCCATGGTTTATGAGGATGTGATGGAACAGGCTTTTCAGGCTTCGGAGGTCGTGCTGCCTGAAAACTATCTGAAAAATGCAGAAATGGCAATGGAGGACGATTATGGAATGCTGGACGGCGTGATCAATAATGGAAAATCTTCTGTTCTGGAGCAGTTAAAAGGGCTGTCCGCTCCCGAAACCCCACGCATCCCTTCCAGGAACCATCCGGAAAGGGAGTTGGAATAACCGTTCCACACAAGATGATTTTTAGAAATGGAGGGAAACAATGAACGCAAAAGAGCGATTCTATTCAGGGGTGGCAAGAGAAACCATAAAAAAAGTCACATCAACCAGGGAGAAGTGGACTTCATTCCTGACTACGATGGCGAGAAATTATGAGTTCACTTACCCCGAACAGATTATGATCTACGCCCAGCGTCCCAATGCTGTTTTCTGTAAGCCTTATGACGAGTGGAATAATGAAAATTACCGCAGATATGTAAAAAAGGGGTCCACCGGAATCGCTCTGTTTGTGATGAACCGGGATAAACCGTATCTCAGGTATGTGTTTGATGTGGCTGATACCGGAGTCCGCCGTTCTTCCCCGGAGCTGAAGCCCTGGGAAGTGACTGATGAAAACCGTGGGTATGTGATGGAGCATATGGGACATACCTACGGCGTAAAGGCGGACGGTCTGCTGGAAGCCCAGCTTGAGGAAATTGCACAGACGCTTGCGGCGGAATATTGGGAAAATCATAACAGGTACTTCCTCGACATCATTGCAGACAGCTATCTTGAGGAGTATGATGAACTTAACATCGAAGTGGCGTTCAAAACAGCGGTTGCAGTCAGCGTATCTTATGCTGTTTACAGCCGTCTGGTGGAAGATCCGGATCTCTACTTCGAGCAGGAAGATTTTCTGAAAGTCTTTGATTTTAATTCCAGACAGACCGTAAATGCTCTTGGAACGGCGGTCAACGCTGTCAGCTCAGAGATTTTCAGGGAAATGGAAAAAGCCATCAGTGCATACGAGCAGATTAAGAGTGCGGAAAGGAGCGTATATGATGAACGAAATGACTTACAGACAGGCTGGGGATTACAGGATTCCGGATCTCAGACTGGAGAACGAGGGACAGAGGACTCTGGGCAAATACGGAAGGATGCGGAGGGCGTATCTGGAGCAGAACAATCCGATGCTCTTAAACGACATGATCCTGACAGAAACGCTGTTTCCCCATCTGTGGGAGATCGAGGATACGGCGAACGCCAGAGTGGAACTGCTGATGAAGCAGTATCTGGAGCAGAGTCCGGCACCGGACAAAGAAACCGATCAGTTAGGCTGGGTAAGGCATATGAACAGCCTGAAAGCACAGGCGGAGGAAGTAGTGATGACGGAGCTTATCAACAGCTGACTCTGAATCTGTTTCCTTCAGAAAATGAACAAATCAGTTTTATCGACCGAGCAGAGAGCTTCATGCCCTCTGCTTTTTCTTTTTCCCAGGAAGAAATCGACCATTTCCTTCTGCTTGGCAGTAATACGGACGAAGCCAGAAAAATCGTTGCTTTGGAATATATGAAACAGAAGTCCATAGACGAAATCATTCCCACCTTAAAACAGGTGTATCATGGCGGCTATGGTCTGAAAGAAAGCAGCGGAAACATTTCTGCATGGTATGGAGAGGAAGGAATTTCTCTTGCCAGAGGTTCTTCTGCCCTTGACAGTTCCATGATTCAGATTATCTCATGGAGCGAAGCGGCAGAACGCATTGGGGAGCTGCTGGAAAGCGGACAATATGCAACAAATGTAGAACTGGAAGAAGCTGCCGGATATGAAAGGCAGAATGTCGCTCAGTCTATCTGGTATCTTTACCATGATCTTTCGGATGAAGCGAAAGAAATGGGGTTCTTCCCCTCCCTTTCAGAAATTCACAGCAATGGTTTTCCGGAAGAAACGGCATGGCTGGCAGAACAGCTAAGTAAACCGGAGTTTTTATCAGCACTGAAAGAAGAATACCGTGGGTTTATGATTGCCCATGACGCTGACCGTTCACTGCTTCGCTTTCACTATCATAAGCTGAATACACTGGAAAGGCGGCTCAGCGAGCTGGACACGCCTCTCAGGGAATATCCGTCAGACAGGACACAGATGCCCCTTGTCCGCCAGTTTATCACAGATGATGAAGTCAATGCAGACCTGGCAAGGGGAAGCGGCTTTGCAGGTGGGAAGCGGCGGATCTATGAATACTGGCAGGAGCCGCACAGCACACAGGATCGAGCAGATTTCTTAAAGAAGGAATTTGGTACTGGCGGTCATTCCCATGCCTGTTCCAATGCAACGCACAGTGGACAGGACCATGACGCCAAGGGTGTCCGTTACAGCAAAAGCGGATGCGACCAGGTGCAGATGCCCTGGCTTCATGTGGCACAGAGAATCGACGCTCTGATAAAGAAAGGGCGTTATCTTACACTAGAGGAAGAAGCAGAACGGAAAGCGATTGAAGAAGCCAGGGAAGATATTTCAGAAGAATTTCCAGAGGAAGAAGCCCGTGAGGTTTTTGTAGCAGAGCCAGAACATTTCATTGATCACTTTTATGTGGCTGAAGATATTGAAACGCAAGGTTCACTGGATATTCAGGAATACAGCTCACTGGAAGAAGCACTGAGAAATTATCTGGAACTTCCCTCGGATAAAAAGAAAGCACTGGGGGCGATGAATACCCGTCCTCTCCCCGGAAGTCTGGATCTGGTCCATTGTGTCGATGGTCAGGACACAATCATTCAGGACTACGCAAAGGTGGACGGCTGGCAGAACCCTGAAGTTATGGATGCCCTTGCTCAGATTAAACAGACCATCGAGGAAAAGACAATACCGGCAATTCCAGTAGTAAATTTTCATATTACGGATGACCACTTAGGGGAAGGCGGACCGAAGCAGAAATTTGCAAACAATATTGCAGCCATTGAAACCCTGTTCAAGCTGGAACAGGAAGGAAGAAACGCTGCCCCGGCAGAACAGGAAATCCTGTCAAAGTATGTTGGCTGGGGCGGTCTGGCGGATGCCTTTGATCCGGACAAGGAATCTTGGGCAAGTGAATATGCCGTTTTGAAAAACCTGCTGTCTGAGGAAGAATATGCGGCGGCGAGAGCTTCTACACTGAACGCCCATTATACCAGTCCGACTGTGATTCGTGCCATTTATGATGCCGTATCTCAGATGGGCTTTGAGAACGGGAATATTCTGGAACCATCCATGGGAATCGGAAATTTCTTCGGTATGCTACCGCCGGGGATGCAGAGCAGCCGTCTGTACGGTGTGGAGCTGGATTCGATTACCGGAAGGATTGCACAGAAGCTTTATCCTCATGCGGAAATTACCGTAGCCGGTTTTGAAACAACTGACCGCAGAGATTTTTACGATCTGGCAGTTGGAAATGTACCATTTGGAAATTACAAGGTATCTGATAAACCTTATGATAAGCTGGGGTTTTCGATTCATAACTATTTCTTTGCAAAAGCTCTGGATCAGGTTCGTCCCGGCGGTATCCTTGCCTTTGTGACAAGCCGTTATACGCTGGATTCCAAAAATTCAGACGCAAGGAGGTATCTGGCACAGAGAGCCGAACTGCTTGGAGCAATCCGTCTGCCCAATGATGCCTTTAAGAAAAATGCCGGTACAGAGGTGGTTTCTGACATTATCTTTCTTCAGAAGCGTGACCATCCCATTGACATTGCTCCTGATTGGGTGCATTTAAACCGCACAGAAGAAGGGCACACCATGAACAGCTATTTTGTGGAACATCCGGAAATGGTTCTGGGTGATACGGTTCTGGAAAGTACCGCTTATGGAAAGGATGATATTACAGTAAAACCGCTGGAAGGAGCAGACCTTTCTGAGCTTCTGAAAAAAGCGGTATCCCATATCCGGGGAACCTATCAGGCGGCAGAGCTGCCGGACGCTGAGCTGGCAGGAAAAGAGGCGGAAACCATTCCGGCAATGCCAGATATAAAGAACTTTTCCTATGCAGTCATAGAGGGAGAAGTTTATTTCCGTGAAAACTCCATTATGCGTCATGTAGAATTGAATGAGAAAGCAAAAGAACGGGTAACAGGCATGGTGGAGCTTCGGGGAATCGTCAATGAACTGATTGAGTATCAGTTAGAGGATTTCCCTGACGAAATGATTTTTCAGAAACAGGCAGAGCTGAACGCTGCTTATGATGATTTTACCGAAAAATACGGTCTAATTAACCACCGCTCCAATGCTCAGGTATTTTCGGATGATTCCTCCTACTATCTTCTGTGCTCGCTGGAAAATGTGGATGAGAATGGGAATCTGAAAAGCAAAGCGGATATGTTCACAAAGCGGACAATCAAGCCAGAACATAAAGTAACGAGTGTAGATACCCCGTCAGAGGCACTTGCAATCTCCATTGGCGAACGTGGCAAGGTAGATCTGCCCTTTATGGCAGAACTGCTCGGAACTCCGGGAAACTATGAAACCATTCAGACGGAGCTTCGTGGCGTTATCTTCAAAGATCCCATGGCTCCTGCTGATCCGGAAGCTGGCTGGCAGACTGCGGATGAATATCTTTCAGGGGATGTGCGGAGCAAACTAAAAGTCGCACAGCTGGCAGCCGCCAGGGATTCTGCTTTTCGTATCAATGAAGAAGCTCTTAAAAAGGCACAGCCCAAAGATCTGGACGCATCAGAAATTGATGTACGTCTTGGAGCAACATGGGTTGATCCTGCTTATATTCAGAAGTTTATGGAAGAAACCTTTGAAACACCTTATTTTTTGCGGCGTTCCATCGAAGTAAACTTTTCTGAAATGACTTCTGAATGGAGAATCAATGGGAAAAGTTCCCCAAGCTCCAACGATGTGGCGGCGTATGTAACTTATGGCACGGAGCGGGCGAATGCCTACCGGATTCTGGAAGAAACATTGAATCTGAAGGATATTCGCATTTATGACCTTGTGGAAGATCCAGACGGGAAGATAAAGCGTGTTCTGAATAAAAAGGATACTACCCTCGCCCAGCAGAAACAGCAGGCAATCAAGGATGCCTTTCGTGATTGGGTATGGAAAGATCCCCATCGTCGTGAAGCGTTGGTTACGAAGTACAATGAACTGTTTAATTCCACCAGACCTCGTGAATATGATGGAAGTCATATCCGTTTTGGTGGAATGAACCCGGATATTACCCTCCGGGAACATCAGAGGAACGCTATCGCCCATGTGCTTTACGGTGGAAATACGCTGCTGGCTCACGAAGTCGGTGCCGGAAAGACCTTTGAAATGGCAGCGTCCGCAATGGAAAGCAAGCGTCTGGGACTGAGCCAGAAAGCCCTGTTTGTAGTTCCAAACCATCTGACACTACAATGGGCGAATGAGTTTCTGCACCTGTACCCCAGTGCAAAGCTGCTGGTTGCCACAAAGAAAGATTTTGAAACAGCCAACCGCAAGAAATTCTGTGCCAGAATTGCCACCGGCGATTACGATGCAGTGATTATCGGTCACAGTCAGTTTGAACGTATTCCCCTGTCCGCAGAACGGCAGGAACGCCAGCTGCGGGAACAGATTGATGAGATTGAAGGGGCGATTGAAGAACTGAAATATCAGCGTGGAGAGAATTTCACAATCAAGCAGATGGAGAAAACCAGAAAATCTCTGGAAGCCAGACTGGAAAAGCTCCTTGCCGCAGACAAAAAGGATGATGTGATTACCTTTGAACAGCTTGGCGTAGACCGGCTGTTTGTAGATGAGAGCCATGCGTTCAAAAATCTGTTCCTTTATACGAAAATGAGGAATGTGGCAGGACTTTCCACCTCAGAAGCACAGAAATCGTCCGATATGTTTATGAAATGCCGCTATATGGATGAAATTACCGGCGGGCGTGGCGTTATTTTTGCAACAGGAACGCCCGTAAGCAACTCCATGACCGAGCTTTACACGGTTATGCGGTATCTTCAGTATGACACGCTTCAGCAGAAAAAACTTACCCACTTTGATTCCTGGGCATCCACCTTTGGAGAAACTACTACTGCCATTGAGCTGGCTCCCGAAGGAACCGGATACCGGGCAAGGACGAGATTTGCAAAGTTTTTTAATCTGCCGGAGCTGATGAATATGTTCAAGGAAGCAGCCGACATCAAAACCTCTGACCAGCTGAATCTTCCGGTTCCCGACGCAAAATTTGAAACCGTGGTTGTTCAGCCTTCTGATTTTCAGAAAGATATGGTTGCCGAACTGTCAGAACGGGCTGCGGCAGTCCACTCCGGTATGGTTGATCCTTCGGTCGATAATATGCTGAAGATAACCACGGATGGGCGAAAAATCGGTCTGGATCAGCGTCTAATGAACCCGCTGCTTCCTGATGATCCAAACAGCAAACTCAATGCCTGTGTGGAAAATATTCTCCGCATTTGGCATGAGGGGCAGCCAAATCAGCTAACACAGTTGGTATTCTGTGATTTTTCCACACCGAAAAATGACGGCACATTTAATGTCTATGATGACATCTGGACAAAGCTGCTTGCTGCCGGGGTTCCTTCCGAAGAAGTTGCATTTATTCACAATGCAGATACGGAAGCGAAAAAGAAAGACTTGTTTGCAAAAGTCCGCACCGGACAGGTGCGTGTACTCCTTGGAAGTACCCAGAAAATGGGTGCTGGAACCAATGTCCAAGATAAACTGGTGGCAGTCCATCATCTGGATGTGGGCTGGCGTCCGTCTGATATGACGCAGAGAAACGGGCGTATCATCCGTCAGGGCAATCAGAATAAAGAAGTCCAGGTGTATCAGTATGTGACGGAGGGAACCTTTGACGCATATCTGTATCAGACCTTAGAGAATAAGCAGAAATTTATCAGCCAGATCATGACCAGCAAATCTCCCGTCCGTTCCTGTGATGATGTGGACGAGCAGGCTCTCTCTTATGCAGAGATCAAGGCTCTCTGTGCCGGTAATCCGATGATTAAGGAAAAGATGGATCTGGATATTGAAGTTGCCCGTTTGAAAGTGCTGAAAGCCGATCATCAGAGCCAGCAGTACCGTATGGAGGACAGACTTCTGAAATACTTTCCGGCAGAGATTGAACGGCAGAAAAGTTATATTTCCGGCTTTGAAGCGGACTTGAAAGTCATAGAAGCTCATCCGCAGATTCCGGAAGGCTTCTGTGGGATAGAGATTCATGGGACACAGTATGCTGAAAAAACCGATGCCGGCGAGCTGATTCTTGCTGCCTGCAAAGAGCTGAAAAGCACAGAGCCGGTTTCTCTGGGCAGTTACCGGGGATTTCAGATGGAGCTTTTCTATGACAACTTTCGCAGTGAATTTCAGGTCTTTCTGAAAGGCTCTATGAGCCACAGAGTTGCACTTGGAATAGACGCCAGAGGCAATATTACCCGAATGGATAATGCCCTGGCAGGCGTTCCCGAGAAGCTGGAACAGGCAAAGGAAACTCTGGCAAATCTTTATAACCAGCAGGAAGCGGCAAAGTGTGAACTTGGAAAACCATTTCCACAGGAAGCAGAGCTTTCAGCCAAAAGCCAGCGGCTGGCGGAACTTGACGCAGCCTTAAACATGGAGGATCAGCCAGAAGCCGATGAAGAACACCGGAAAGAAGAACGCCCTTCTGTCCTTGCGGATCTGAAATCGAAGGCGGAACGGATTCCACCGATGAAGCGTTCTGAATATCGGGAGGAGGTGCTGTAATGGCAAAGCGGGATCAGGATGTGCATTTCCTTGCATCAAAAGAGGAAGTCGAACGAATTCATCAGAAGATGGATGAAATCGGTATCCGCAGTATGGGAGCTTATCTCAGAAAAATGGCTCTGGACGGGTACTGTATCAATCTGGAATTGCAGGATGTGAAAGCTCTGGTTTCGCTTCTGCGGATCTGCTCTAACAATCTGAATCAGTATGCCAAAAAAGCCAATGAAACAGGCAATGTCTATGAAGTGGATATTAAAGATTTGCAGGATCGGTTGGAGGAAATCTGGCTGGAAATGAAGGAGATTCTTGTGCATTTATCTTCTATCCAATAATGACCGGCGAGTTGTCGGTGAGCCGCAGTGAGGGCTGCGGCTTTACATAGTGGGAAGGTAATGTTTTTGTAGATTCGATTAGGTGTGTATGGTATACTTGGGGTATGAAAGGTGTAGATAAAATCGGAAGTTGGAGGAGAAACGCATGAAAATAGATGAATTTATTTTGAAATGGAAAAAAGCCGAACCCGATTCTATATTTGTGAAGTACAATTCGCAAATATTATTGCAACGAGGTGTATCCGAAGAACTGAAAAATCAATTATCTGAATATGGTCTGCCTG
>UMED01019560.1_pt1 | contig 11796 bp, 10 predicted proteins | sample 1964661 | NCBI WGS metagenome assembly UMED01 (sample SAMEA4836011, study PRJEB28245) | human gut metagenome | biome: gut microbiome; material: fecal sample | place: Denmark | collected 2008
CGAACGGGTGTTCCAATACTCTCTGATCTTTTCTAAATTATTCATGGCGGTCTACAAAGGTTTAATCGGCGTCATAGTCGTAAGCCCCCTGCTGTTCTTCTCAATCAGGCTTTCAATCTGATAAATCGGATCAATTGTTGCAGAGTTAAGAACGGCTTCGGGGGTATCGAAAGCATGCGCCACACCGTTATGAAGAAACAGCACAGCATCGCTGAAACGAGAAGCCAGCATTAAGTCATGGATCACGTAAAGAGCGATTGCATTTCTCTTCTTGCAGTAACGATGTACGGTCTCCATCACAACAAGCTGATGACGAACGTCCAATGCGCTGGTCGGCTCGTCAAGCAAAAGCAGCTTGGGCTCGGAGACAAACGACTGAGCTAAGAAAACAAGCTGCTTCTGCCCTCCGCTCAAACTTCGCACCGATGTATTGGCAAAGGTATCCAGCTTCAGCTCTCGGATGACTTGAGAGACTTTTGCAAGCTGAGCCTCCGAGACTTTCCAGCTTAATTTTTTGGTCAGTCCGAGAAGAATCGTTTCAAAGGTCGTCAGAGAAGAGGTTATCTTTTCGAGCTGCGGTAAATACGCAATTGAAGAGCGATCGAGCTTCTTGCCGTCCTCTTCCAAAACAATGCTGCCTTGATGAGGAATCAAATCCGCGATGCAGCGAATAAATGTCGTCTTTCCGGCGCCGTTTCGCCCCAGTACAGCGGCCATTTCGCCCTGCTGAAAGGACACTGTGATGTCCTTAAGAATCTCTTTGCTCTTAATAGAACAGGATAAACCGTCGATCTTCAGTTTCAGCATCACTACTCCCGTGATCTCAGCAGAAGGAAAAACAGGAACGGGACACCGACGATCGAAGTCACAATTCCCACAGGGAGCGTCGCTCCTTCAGACATCAGTTTGGAAATGATCGATGCGGCAAGCATAAGCGCGCTTCCGACCATAGAGGATCCGATAATCAAAAATCTTTGATCTTCGCCTAAAAGCAGTTTGGCGCAGTGAGGCGAGATTAAGCCCACAAACGCTACTGTACCGATAAAAGCCACGGCTGAGGCGACAAGAACGGAACTCACCGTAAAGACAAACATCCTTAGTTGATCCGTATTGATGCCGAGACCGCGAGCTCGTTCGGTTCCGTCGCTGAGCGCGGTGAGTTTCCACGAATAACAAAAAGAGATCAGAAGTACGATCGTCCAGCACGTCGAGGAAACGCCGGTGCTGATCCAAGAAGATCTCTGAAGATTGCCGAATGTCCAGCCGGAGATAATTTGCGCGATTTCGGGAGAAGCTCGGTACTGCAGGTACTGCTGTAGCGCCTGAAAGAAGAAATTCATAATGACGCCCACAAGAATAAGCGTCGTTGCTGTAAGCGAGCGCTTACTACCTAGATAAAAGATGAAGGCTGATACCGTCAGCGCCATGACAAGTGCGGCCAGCGAAACGCCGAGCCAAATCTGCCCGAATAGCGCAAAACCGGTCGTAATAGCGATGGCCGCTCCGAAACTCGCTCCTGCTGTCACACCCAGCGTATACGGACTGGCAAGAGGATTATTCGTGATCGTTTGAATCAAAAGTCCGGCCAAACTCAGGGAGGCACCCACAAAGAGACAGGTAAATGTCATCGGCAGGCGGATCTCCCAAACAATAAAAGAGGCGGAAGATCCTCCTTCAGGTCCCTCGAGAACAGCCTCAATCAGGTCCTTCAAGACGATAGACGAGGAGCCGATTTGAATGTCCAAAATGACTAAGACACACAAAATTAAACCGACCAGCAGCGTAGACAGGACCCTTTTGCGGATCCTGTTTCGGTACTGTCGGACAATGAGATCTTCTGAGCTCATTTCTGATTCAAATGGATCATGAAGGTTCCGTCGTACTTGAGTTCAGGCAAATAGGTCTTGTAGTAGTTATTCAAGTTACCGACAGGATCGATATCTTTAAAAGCTTCCGGATAAAGAACCTTTGCCATGTACTGCGTGAAGGTGTAGTCAGCCATGTTCCTTAAACTGCCGTGATCTACCCCATAGACACGTTTTTCCTTGACGGCATCGAGCATGTTCCAGCCCGGGCGCTTTGTAAAATTGGCCAATCTTTCCTGAGCCTGAGATTCGGGGACGGTAAAGCCCATCCGCATCTGATCTCCCTCGGATTTATTGCGCCAAATACTTCCGCCGATGAAAATAACTTTCGGATTTTGAGAAATCACATACTCCCTGTCGAGAGCCATGTAAGGCTGAGGAGAGTTTTCGGCAAGATTTGCTGCTTTGATATTTTTGAGGATGGCGCCCCAAAGCACATCTTTATTGTACGAATTGCCGTATTGAGCCAACCCCTTGCTGGCAGTCTCCATATAAACCTTCGTGCCTAACTGATCCTGAGGAAGTTTGGCAATCGTCGAATAAACGTGATCAAGAGCTTCTTTATAAGTTTTGTTCTGGGCTTCGGCAATCTTTTCTCGACCAAGGAGTTTACCGAGAATCTCGGTACTCAAGGTATGGTTAGCGGTTGTCATCGCGTGGTAATCCAAAACGACAACCCTGATTCCGGCCTTTTCGAACGTTTTAATTCTCTGGCTGTTTTCCGCGTATTGAGTCCGTCCGATCAGAAGGACATCCGGATGGAGGCTGAGAATCTTCTCGGCATTGAGAATGTCGTCGTGATACCCGCCGATACTCGGCAGATCTTTCATCTTAGGAAAGGATTTCGTAAAAACTTGGTACTCACCGTAACGAGTATCTTCCCAGCCGTCCTTGGTCAGAGCAACAACTTTTTCAAGGCCGGGCGCACCGCCCACCATCATAAAGTTCGCGATGTAGTTAGCGACGACAAAGGTTTTGGGCTGATCCTCGAAATGAACTTTCCTGCCCTCGATGTCCGTAACATCAAAGGCTGCGGCAAGCACAGAACCGCTAAAGGCCGCAAGAGTAGAAAAAGATACAGCAAGAACCAACTTTCTCAGCATTGTGATCCTCTCAGGTTAGGGGTCGTCGTTTCAATCACGACCCGAAAGTCAGAAACTCGGCGAATAAAACCTCTCACGCTTGGAGTTCACGAGCTGTCAACAGCCACTTTTTGAGCGGACTCGCTTTAACTCGGCTTTATTCAGGACCTTGAGTTGTTAGAAAGTATTACTTTTTTCTAAATTATCATATTCATAAGGCAAACAACCGGCTCATAAGATAATTTTCGAATTCGTCTTACTCATTTTGACCTACAGCCTCATGGCCTCACCGTTCAAGACCTACCAAAAACAAAACCTCCGGCGAAAAAATCGTCGAAGGCTGAATCTGACTAACGACTTTAGCTTACTGTTAGGCGATGCTGTTGACGACTGCAACCGCATTCAATGTTCTCGGAAAACCGTTCAAGGGAACGGCCACCTGGAGTGCGTCGATGAGGTTTTGCTTTGTTGCACCTTCTTTAAGATTTGCACCTGCGTGGGCCTTCAGCTGAGCTTCGCATCCGCCGAGCGCAGCAATGGCTGCAAAGACCACTAATTCACGATCTTTCACAGACATTCCGGTGCGAGTGTAAAAATCACCGAAGCAGTAACCGGATAAGTCTTCAATCATGAGCGGCTTCATCGGCTCAGTCGTGTTCTTGTGCATCTGAGTAATTGCGTCCCCGAAAATCGCTGTCTGGACTTCAATGCCTTTAGCCAAGCGATTTTGATCGTTGACGGTTGTCTGAGATGCTAAGGGAAGACGGACTCCGGCATCTTTAAGAGCTTCGTTAACGCCCTCTAAGGCTTCTTTAACTCGTCCAACCCCTACGTACGGTGCCGTCTGATAAACCGCTTCTTTGATCACAATCGGTTCAACGCCGGCTTTCAAAGCAGCGGCTGTAACATCTTCGGCTTGTTCGGAAAGGCCCTGGGCTGCACATGTCGCTAATAAAACAAAATATTTTTGATTCGTAGAAAGTGTTGTTCCGCGCTTAGTAACGTTCATCATTCTTGCGATGATGGCGTCCATATCCGGATCTTGATTTCTTTGTTTTGCATTAACGGTATTTGTCATAACTGCTCCTGCTGCACCCACTGTGGCAGACAGTAATACGTTTCTTCGGTTCAAAATCATTTTCTGACCTCTTTTAGTGACATACCCAACAAAACCCGCTCAGTAAGTTAAGGGTTTCATCTCTTCGGAGTAAAAGACGAAAATTTACGGCTCCGTCCGAGTTGACATCAATCGGGTGCAGCGAATTGAGATTTCCGGCGACCTATAACTAAAGGCGCGCTGTTCGGCCTTCTCCTGAAAACATTGCATCCCTCTTCTTTAATAAAAGATTTCTCGAGCGTTTTACCCTTCCAATGCCTTTACTCCTTTTAGGCAAGAATTTTAGAAATTTTGTACATTTATTTCCAATGCTTATTTACAATCGTACTTAATGCAATAAATACATGAATAGACAATCCCATGGATCTCAGAGCTTTAATGTCGTTTGTTACCGTCTGCAGACTCGGCAACATTACGCGCGCCGCTGAAGCGCTTTACATTTCGCAGCCTGCCCTGACACGGCAAATTCAAGAGCTGGAGCAAGAGCTCGGCTGCCAATTATTAGTAAGAAGCACACGCAGTTTGTCTCTCACCGAGAACGGCTACCTCTTTATGCTTCGGGCACAGGAAATACTGGACTTAGCCAAGCAAGCTAAGAACGAACTTTCCGAAAACGGAGATATCCTCCACGGCGTCATCCGCGTCGGCATCGTCGAAAGCAAAATCATGGATTACTTTGCCGATGCCGTGGTGCAGTTCAATAAAAAATATCCGCACGTTCAGTTCGAGGTTTATTCGGCAGACGGCGATGACTTAAAACGCAACCTCGATGAAAACAAACTCGACATGGCACTCCTTATCGAACCGGTTGAGAGTGCCAAATACACCAAGATTCCTATTGAAGTAACGGAAAAATGGGGACTTGTCATACGAAAAGAGGAAGTCTCGCCTAAAAAGAAAACGCTGAGTTACGAAGAAATTATCGAGAGAACGCTGATTCTTCCCAGACGCTACATCATTCTTTCAGAAATCAGCAGCTGGTTCAAAGTACCGGAGAGCAAATTTAAGGTCATCGCCTACCACAACCTCGCATCCAACGCTTTAATAATGGTGGAAAAAGGTCTCGGCTCTCTGCTCTGTATTGAGGGAAGTTTTACGAACCGCCCTAGGGAAGGTCTTCGCTTCCTTCCGCTCTCTCCCGAAAGAACGACTTCTCATGTGGCCGTTCGCAAGAAAAACCGCAAGCTCTCCAAACCCTGCGAAATTTTCTGGGCGGATATTGAACAGTATTTTCCTGTCCGCAAATAATTAAGGCCCGAGCATATTCGCTCAGGCCTGAATCTTTCTTCAATCCGACGATTTCTCAACCGTCGGATTTTTTGTTATTTAGGCATCGGGAGCAGGAGCACGTCTCCGAGAACCATGCAGACGCCTGAAATAACGATGATGGAAATGACATTCAGCCAGAAACCTGCTTTGATCATTTCACCGATTTGGATACGGCCGGTACCGAAAATGATCGCATTCGGCGGAGTCGCAACCGGCATCATGAAGGCGGCAGATGCACCGATCGTCGTGACCAACAGTACCTGTTCAGTCGGAATACCGAGAACAGGAGCCGCAGCCGCCAGAAGCGGAAGCATCGTCGCAGCCAAGGCGGTGTTAGAAGTGAATTCCGTCGCAAAGATCACCAGGGTAGCAACGCCTAAGACCACCAGTACAGGAGGCAGACCAACGAAGGCGGTTGCCTGAGCTGCAATGAGGCTGGCTGCGCCCGTTGCCTGGATACAGGCAGCCATAGAAAGGCCGCCGCCGAAGAGCAGGAGCACGTCCCAAGGAATGTTGTCGCAGTGCTTCCAATCGAGCGCTCTTTCACCGCGGGAAAGGTTCACAGGGATGCAGAAAAGAGACACGCCTGCGGCCATTGCGATCACGGCATCGCTGACCATCCTGAAGGGACGAACACCATTCTCAAGCGTGAAAGAACGGATCTGAGAGCCGAAGCACCAGAGAACAACGGCACAGATGAAGACGATCAGTACAGAGATCTCGCCGCGGGTCGGTTTTCCGATGTTCTTTAATTCGGTACGGATCCACTCACGGCCGCCCGCAATCTTTTGAATCTGCTCTCTGAAAAGCACCTTTGTTAAGAGGAGCCAGGAAAGGGGCATGAGCAGGAGCACCACCGGCATACCGACCTTCATCCACTGAACAATGGAAACATCGACGCCGTATGTCTGCTGGACAAAGCGAACGAAGATACCGTTAGGAGGCGAACCGATGATCGTTCCCATACCGCCGATGGAAGCGCCATAAGCCACGGCTAACAGGACACAGATACCGAAGTTTCTTTCGCCTTTGGTAATGGTCGGAGAGTCGGAATTCTGACGAACCACGGACATAACGGCGATTGCAATCGGAACCATCATGGCTGCGGTTGCCGTATTCGACACCCACATGGAAATGAAACCCGTTGCGATCATCACGCCGGCGATAATGGCGCCGGGAGAGGTACCGACAAACTGCATCGTCTTTAAAGCGATGCGTTTGTCCAAACCCCAGCGCTGAATACCGGCTGCCAGCAGGAAGCCGCCTAAGAACAGATAGATCGTGTCAGAGGCGTACGGCGTCAGTGTTTTGGCAAGTGTTGTGACGTCACAAAGAGGATAAAGAATAATCGGCAGCAGTGCTGTCACGGCAATCGGCACAGTTTCCGTGAACCACCAAAGCGCCATCCACAGCAGAATGGCTAAACAGGCTTTAGCAGCATGGGAGACGGGAACCGAAGCTCCGGCGCCGTTAACATACGCGTCCGGAAGAACCCAATATAAAAGCAGGGCTAAAACTGGGGCCGCAAAGAGAGCAATCGTTTTCGACTGCCTCGAGAAGGAACCCATTTGCAGTGGTGCTTCCATTGATACTCCTATGTATTTGAGTTATCGAGCAGCTAAGCTCAAAGCGAAACAGGTTTATTTAATCATAAAAATTTGTTTATTCTTCGCGGTACGGATTGAAAATTTCAGGAAACTAAAAGTAAATAGCACTATGTGAAAATTAATTCCGCATAGTGCTATTTATTCCTTAAACCTCTTGTGTCTCAGGCTTTCCTGCCTTCTGGTGACTAAATTGAATTTTGTAGAGACGAGCATAAGGTCCGTCATTTTCCAAAAGCTCGAAATGGGTGCCGGCCTCAACGACTGCCCCCTGATCCATCACGACGATCATATCGGCATCCACAATCGTAGAAAGACGGTGCGCTACCACAAAACTGGTACGGCCTTCTCTGAGTTTGTCGAGAGAAGCCTGAATGTATTTCTCGCTTTCGGTATCGAGAGCGCTGGTCGCTTCGTCAAGCAGGAGAATCGGAGCGTTCTTCAAAAGAGCCCGGGCGATGGAAACACGCTGCCTTTGGCCTCCGGAGAGCTTTGATCCGCCCTCGCCGATTCGGGTTTGGAGTCCCTCCGGCAAGGAATCAATCAACGGCTTGAGATAAGCCGCCTCTGCGGCCTGCATAATTTCTTCATCCGTCACGGGGCGTCCGGCACCAAAGGCAATGTTGGCCGCAATGGTGTCGTCAAACAGCATGACTTCCTGAGTCACAATCGCCACCTGACGGCGTATGCTCTCCAGCGTCATCTCGTTCTGAGAGATTCCGTCAAAAAAGATCTCTCCTTTTGTCGGCACCATGAAGCGAGGAATCATGTTAATGATGGTGCTCTTGCCGGCGCCGGAAGCACCCACAAAAGCGATCATCTTTCCGGCTTCCGCCTTCAGGCTGAAATCCTTAAGCGAAGGCTCCAAGGTGTTGGGATACTTGTACCAAACGTTTTTAAATTCGACGTTGCCTTTAACGCGTTCGATGTCTTTCGAGCCGGGGTCCTTCTCAAGCGGGATATCGATCATCTCAAAAAGACTCTCAGCAGCGGCTCCCATACTAGCAATCGTGCCGTTCAAGCCGGCGAGCTTACGAATCGCAGGCATCATGAGAAGCATTGCAGAGATATAGGTCACAAATTCGGCCAAAGAAAGCTGACCTCTCTGTGCTTGGAGCAAAGCCACACAAACCACGATGGCAACACCGCAGATACTGACCAATTGGGTTGCCGGGGTGCCGAGACCTTTGACGATCTGCTGACGCATCGTCAAGCCCTTTAAACGGCGGTTGATATGACCGAAACGCTCTTCTTCAAACTTATAAGCGTTGTAAACCTTGATCAGACGTTCGGAACGATAGGTTTCATTGAGCTGACTTAGGATCTGACCGAAGGTCACCTGGCTGTCGGAAGTCAGTTTCTTGAGGCGCTTGCTCACCGTTCTCAATATATAAATCAGGATCGGAGCAACAATGAACGTTACTAAGGTCAGCTGCCAGTTATGCCAGAAAAGAACACAAAGCAAAGCTGCAACCTGCAAAGAATCACGCACAAGCACGGTCAGCACTTGAGAGGCGCCGGACAAAGCTTGAGAAGCTTCATTCACAAAGCGAGAAACCACACGGCCCGATTCCTGGCTCTGGACGACTTCTTCGGGCCAGCGAATCATGTGGTCAAACATCAGGGAACGGAGTTTGACCAGGATTTCCTGAGAAACTTTTTGAAGCAAATAAGAAGAACAGAATTGGCCACCGCCGTGAAGAACGGAAATGCCGATCAAAGCGATCGGGGCCCAAATTGCCACCAGACCGTTTTTTTGATAGAAACCTAAATCGGTGAGCTTGCCCATCAGCAATGCCATCAGAGATGAGCCGGCTGCCGCGGCGACCATGGCGATCAACGCGAGAAAGATGTAGAACTTGTAAGGCGGTAAGTAGGCAAAGAGCCTCATTAAAGGTTCTTTTTTGATCTTAACGGATTTCAACTCTATCCTCGTTAGCTTAGGTGCAGGTAGTTTAGCGAGTCGGCAGGCGTTAGACTAGGAAAACACATATATCTTTGAAACAGTTTTTATGGCAACACTATTCGTCAGGTTACCTAATCATGTCGGCGACGCCGTCATGACCATGCCGGCCTTAAATCTTTTAGAGGCCGCCGGATTTAAGCTTTACCTTATCGGCAAACCCTTTGTCGGAGAGTTATTCGAAGGCACTAACCGCCGCTTCGACCCGATCGAAGGAAATTTGCTTGACGACATCAAACGCATTCGCGATTTAGCTGCCTCCGTTAAGAATCCCCGCGGCATTCTTATGCCGAACTCTTTCGGATCCGCTCTTTTATTTAAGAGCGCAGGCATCCAAAGCACGGGGCTCGCCACTGACGGACGTTCCATTCTTTTGGAGCATGCCATTCCGGAACCTCCGAGAATGCATGAAGTCGAACGTTTCTGGTACGTCGCGTATGAGGCACTCAAGGCGATGGGCATCAAACCGCCTTACACCAAGCTCACGAAACGCATCAACATGAAGCTGGCCGCCCGCAACGAAGCCGGCGCCCGCAACTTAGCCGCAAAAATCGGACTGCCAAAACGCTACGCCATTCTTGCGCCGATCGCCAAAGGCCGTCACGAAGGTAAAGAAAAGTACTGGCGCCACTTCAATGAGCTGTGTAAGCCGCTTCGCGACAGAGGCATCGAACCAGTGGTCTTCCCGGCTGTCGACGAAGCGGAAGCTGCTAAGGCCGCTTGTCCGGACGCGACTATTTATGAACCGACGAGTCTCGGAAACTTTGCAGCTCTGTGCGAAAAAGCCGCCATCGTTATCGCGAACGACTCGGGCGTGAGCCATATCGCCGCAGCAGTAGGTGCTCCCCAGGTCACCATCGTCGGTGTTACCGACACGGACCGCACGAGCCCTTGGAATGAGAAAAACGTCATTGTCGGCCGCAAAGGACGCTGGCCCGAAGTTGATGAAGTTATTACTGCCATCGATGACGTTTTAAAGACCAAAAACTAATTAGTATGTGACATTGTTTGAGGAGCGCAAGCTCCTCGATTTGTATTCACTCGAACTTCGTACTTCACAACATGTTTGCGCAATCGCTTTGGTCCTTAGCTGCTGCGGCCTTCTTTTCCATGATGGCCGCCTGTGTGAAGTACTGCAATGATGTATTCGGACCGCTGGAGCTGGTTTTCTACCGCTCTCTTTTCACTACGCTTTTCGTCTTTATTACAGTTTCGCTTCGCGGGGAAACCTTAAAGACCCGATATCCGATGCTGCATCTTCGGCGCGATGTCCTCGGATTTGCCTCTGTCGCGATTTGGTTCTTTACATTAGGGTTGCTGCCGCTCGGCACCAATATCACGCTGACATATTCGACGCCTCTCTTTTTAGCGCTGAATTTTATTTTGCTGGCGCTCTGGAAAAAAGAGCAGCCCGAGTGGCCCCTGATCGGCTCCATTCTTCTCGGCTTTGTCGGTATTGTGGTCGTCATGCGGCCATCTTTTCTGAGCGGGGATGCTCTTCCGGCCCTTCTCTGCTTATTTGTCGCATTTATTGATTTGTTCGGATACTGGCAGATCCGCTTTTTAGGCCGCGTTCATGAACCTTCCTGGCGCATTGTCTTCTACTACTCTCTTTTCTGCACGGTCGGAGCTCTGTTGGGTGTTCTCTTTTTTGAAGACGGATTTCACATGTCCAATGCCAGGGCTGCTGTCGCTGCCTTCCTAATGTGCCTTCTTGCTACGGCCGGAATGCTGGCCAGCACACGAGCTTGGATCGGCGGCAATATGCTTTTGGTTTCGTGCCTCGGATTTTCTGCGATTCCGTTCTCCGAGCTCATCGGCATCTTCTTCTTTAAAAACATTCCCGACACACTGTCTCTTATCGGTATGACGATCGTCGCCGCCGCCGGGATGATCGCTACCATCTACACCAAAAAAGCGGAGAAAGCCGCCTCAGTCTCAGGACAAAAAGATTCATAGAGGCCGACATTCTTGGAGTTGCACGGTCAAATATCCCGTGTTTTTGCATCTATAATTGTTAGAAAATATTTCATTAACTTCCCAAGAATCCCAAATGCAAGCGATTTCACTTTGGCTCGCTGCCGCTATTGTCATTTTGACAGGCTGGGCAATCGTTAAGAAGTACCTTAAATCAAAAAGAACGCAGAGAAACACTCAGCCCCCTTCAAAAATACTGTGCGCTCCTCTCCTGTGTAACGGCTCAGGCTCTTCCTGAGGCCGCAGAAAAGATCGTCCTCAGAGCTCTTAAAGAAAAAGTATCGCCGCTCGAAATCAGAGAAATCGTTTATCAGTGTGCTCCTTACGTGGGGATCGGACGCGTCCAGGAAACCATGGAAGGCGTCAACGATGCCTTTAAGAAAGCTCATATCCCGCTTCCTCTGCCGACGGCCACTACCGTAACAGATAAAAATAGAAGAGAAGCCGGAGAGCAGATGGTCATGAAACTCAACGGTGATCGCATGAAGCAGATTTTGTCTCAGGTCGCAAAGGATGAATATGACCTTAGAGTCAACGACCTTTATGACTTCTGTTTCGGCGATTTTTATACACGCTCCGGATTAAGCCTCAAAGACCGAGAACTCGTGGTATTTGGTGCAATTGCTGCCTTGGGAGGCTGCGAAGCTCAGCTGCGCAGTCATATCGGAGCAAATCTCCGCGAAGGTACAACAAAAGCGCAGCTGGTTGACGCGCTGAGAGTCATGCTTCCGTACTTGGGATTCCCGAGAACCTTGAATGCAATGAACCAGGTCACCCAGCTGACTAAGGATTCAAAATGATTAATCGCAGAACTTTTACGTTATTCAGCATGTGTGCAGCCGCCGGTGTCTCCGGCTTAGCCAATGCACAGGCTGCAAAGAAGCCCAAAATCTTAGTTGTTTACTTTTCTAAGACGAAT
>UMED01001644.1_pt1 | contig 11685 bp, 12 predicted proteins | sample 1964661 | NCBI WGS metagenome assembly UMED01 (sample SAMEA4836011, study PRJEB28245) | human gut metagenome | biome: gut microbiome; material: fecal sample | place: Denmark | collected 2008
CATCTTCTTCTACTCCTCTCCCTAAGTAATAACAATCCCCCAGATTATATTGAGCAATCGCAGATCCTTGTTCCGCCGCTTTTCGGTACCATTTCACTGCTTCCTCTTTATCTTCTTCTACTCCTTTCCCTAAGTAATAACTAACCCCTAAATTGCCTTGAGCCCCCACATGTCCTTGTTCCGCCGCCTCCTTATATAACTCAACGGCTTTCGAGGAATCCACTTCAATCCCTCTCCCTTCATCATAATCTTTAGCCAGCTCAAATGTTGCCCTTATCGCCTTACTCTTTAAGAGATTCAAAAATAATTTTTTTGTTGTCCATCTCATCGTTCTACTTTCCTGGACACTTTTTACTGCCTGTCTTGCTATATCCTCTCTATTCTCTACTTTTTGTTCCGATTCTGAAAGAAAATGATAATGTTCTATAACATATAAAATAGCTCTGGCATTCTTATTTTCTTGAATTACTTTTAAATCTAAATAAAGTGCACCAATATCTTCTGACGGTATATTCATAACTTCCATCAGATAAATCTCTAATTTTTTCTCTTCTTCCAAGAAAAATCCTTGATTCTCTAAATTTCTTTGTAAGATCATTAATTTTCTTTGGTCTAAAGCTATTCTTCTATCTATAAAAGGAATCATTTTAAATAGCGATGCCATTGCCTGTTCTTTCTGAAAAAATCCTAGTTCTATTTCCTCCATGAGTAAATGAAAATTATCTACGCTTTCAATTTTTTCATTTAACTTAGCGATAAAGGCACCCATCACTTGCTTTATCTGTAAATGTGCAGCAGCTAAATCATTAAGTCTGCTTCCCAAATCCATAATAATCTCCCGATCCAGACAATTTTGCTTATACAATTCCGTTATTGCCTGCGATATATAGGCATTGATTTTTTCATGATTTCTTTCTATTTCTCGCTTTGTCATCTTGTTCCTTCCTGTAAGTGTGCGAGCCATTCTCTGATACCATGTTTGTGTTTCCAACATTTCGATTTTTCTGTCATTATCGCTCAACAATTCTGTCATTCCACAGATAATCATATTTAACTTACCTTTTGATTGCTGCATATAATAATTAATGTCTGATTGAGATAAGATACTGCTTTCCATATTTACTCCTAACCTTAAATTAATTTATATAACTTTTCTAACTCTTCGTCTATTTTTGTATTTAGTTCTTTTATTTTTTCATATCTATTTTTTTGTAACTCTATTTGCTTTGCATACACCTCATATTGTCTGCATGATACTTCTACTGTATTTAAAAAATCATCATATACATTTTCCAATGTCTGATAATACTTCGCTTCATTTAAAAGCTTCTTATATTTTCCCCGACCAAAGCATGGAGCCACAATGGAACTGATAACCGAACCAAATACAAATGCCACCGGAATCGTCAGAAGCGTAGACGCACCAGCTGCTGTGATTGCTGCCTGTACTGGAACCATAGCTGCCGAAGTAAGACCGGCTGTCGTACCAGCTTCTCCACCAGCTTTCATAACCTCCCGAATGTATTCTTTATCTGTAAGATCTCCTAATTTCCACAATCGGTAAGATGCTATCGTTTCTGCTGTAATCCCAAATACAGCCCCAACAATTCCTGCTTTCACTGAAGCCATCGCTACATTTTGAAGATTATAACCAGTATTTGCTTTTCCAGAAGCCGCTTTTTTAAACCGAGACTCTCTGACCGATGTAATCGTATCAGAATCCATATATTCCTCTGTCACATAGCCTTGTTGTTTAGCATAAGCTACTTTTTCCTTATTTGTCACAACCACTGCATCTTTAGGAGTATTATGAAGGTCTGGATTATTAGAACTCAAATATGCTTTGTTTTGATAAGTTCCCTGCACACTATTATCCAGAATATTAGTTTCTGTAATATCTATCCCTGGTTGAGTGGGGCAGTCACCAGCCTCAAATGCAGATAGAATTTTAGATGGTTTCATTCTCTGTGACGCCATATAATCCCATTCGTATCCCTTTCCTTGAAGCTGGGTACGCAACCATCTTGCCTTTTCTGTCGATGCTTGCTGAATTAGCTTGGTATTTGACAAGTCTTTTGGATAATTAGCTCCCATCCACTTCCAAAATTCTACTTCATTTGCCAATTTAGCACTTTCATTCGTAGCCGATGCTATTTCTCCTAGTTGCATTGCTTTCTCCTTTGCAACTAGATTACTGGTATCCCGCATCATTTCTAAATATTCTTTTTCGTATTCCATACATATACCTCAAATCAATATTCGATACAGTTTTTATTGTCTATTATAGCAATACTTTAGTATTTAGTAAAGATACTTTCTACTCGGTAAACTAAAGATAAAGTAATCACAAAGGAGATTCTTATGCTTGGAGATATTATCAAAACATTACGTCTTTCCCACACCCTGAGCCAAGTCCAATTAGCAAAATCATTGAATGTTTCAAAGCAGACTGTTTCTAACTGGGAAAACAATAACATTCTTCCTTCTATTGATATGCTGCTGAAACTTTCCGTCTTCTTTTCCGTATCTACGGATTATCTTCTTGAACAGGACAATCGGAGCTACATTGAAGTAACCGGTCTTACAGATACCCAGCTGGCTCATATCCAGCAGATCATAAAGGATATTACAAATACGTCTTCTGAAAAAAAATAAAAGACTCCTCTCCAATCACTTTTTCTAATACATGAAGAGAGATATTAGCAGTCTCTCTTCCCATATCCGCTTTTATTAACGCTTAACTTGTTTGTTTTTCAGACTGTCTTCCAGCAATTGTATTGCGTAACAGTATCCCTCCAAATAGGCTTGACCCTCTATTTTTTCCTTTAACTCTTCCCACTGTGTCTCAAATTCCTGAATTTTATCCTGTGGCAGGTAGCATGTAATCATTCTCATTATTTCATAATCAGTGTTTTTCACTATCTTTCCTCCCTGTATCTTTCCCATTCTTAAAAACTATAAAATTCCCTCTTCCCGATAACCACATTGTTAATTACCAGTATCCCCAAAATCTGCCCCTTCCATTCTTTTCATAATTTGCATATCTGACACTACCGTATCCGGTATTGTACGGGAGAGTCTTTTTGCAGACAAAATTTACTCTTGTAATAGACATCACTATTGGCAATCATGATGTTTTCTTTTTTGTCGATTATAGTCCTGAAAAACCGATTATAGGAACAGAACATGCAATGGCAATTCGGATTTGCTGGTATTTCTGTCCTGTAGTGTGGACGGCAGTATTCAAAATCATAGAGAACCCATCCTTTTAAAGAAGGTGCCCTCCTTTCGTACATTGCTTTTTTCGTTTTACTCCACATAACATTTTCCTCTCTGTTCTTCGTTATATTCTTTTTTCTTATTCCTCGTCTTAACCTTTGCTCTGGGTTTATACTTCCCACAATGCTGGCAATACGTCGTATGTTGTGCATCCCTTCCCTTTTTACACTGTCCCAGCGAAATGTAATATTTACATGGTATTTCCCTGTATTTTGCCATATCTACTCTCCTTTACTTTCTTCCGTCCTTGAAGTTGTAAATCGGCTTCAAGATTTTCTGAACTTCCACTGTATCCTGAATCTGTTCTGCAATCTCTTCCATCCCACGATATGCAAACGGCGCCTCGTCTAAAGTTTCCTTGCCAATGCAGGAACAATAAATACCTTTCATCTCTGCCTTGAATTGCGAAACTGTGTGCTGCTTCCGAATCTCTTCACGGTTCATAATCCGACCGGAGCCATGAGGAGCAGACTCATTCCACTCTGCATTTCCCAAGCCTTTCCCTAATAAAATCCCTGCCTTCATGTGAATCGGAATAGCTACGATTTCATCTTTCTTTGCAGAAATTGCACCTTTTCTTAGCATCAGCACATCTTCTGTCTGCTCCACGTAATTATGAGGAATGGAGAAATTTTCTTCCACTTTCCACTTCATTCCTTTTGCCAGTTCATCTAAAATGCAGGCTCGATTCAGCTCTGCAAATTTTTGTACGATCTGAATATCATGCAGATAGTTCTCCATCAGATCACCGGATAAATACGTCAGTTCATACGGAATTTTTATACCTTGTTCTTGAAGTATCTTCTGTCCCTCCCGCAGGTAATATTCCGCCACTTCTTTTCCAAGATGACGGCTGCCTGAATGAATTGCTACATAAAGACGTCCATCTTCATCTTTCTCAACCTCAATGAAATGGTTCCCACCCCCAAGCGTTCCAAGACTTAAATCTGCTTTTTCCTCATTGAGAGCTTTTCTGCAATACAGCTCTGAGAAATCAAATGTTTCCGAAAATCGGTGCGGTCGCTTCCTAACCTGAAAACCGGAAGGTACTTGTTCCCGAATGATCGTATCCAGTTTTTGGAACTCAATCTTCTTCTGTTTCAATTTTGCAATGGTAATCCCACAACCTATGTCAATCCCCACCAGCATAGGCATAATCATTTCCCCTATGGTCGAGGTAAATCCAATCGTTCCCACCATACCCGGATGGACGTCCGGCATTACCCGAATCTTGCAATTCTGAAATGCCTGCTGGTTGCAGAGAAGCTGTATCTGTGCCAAAGCGTATGTTTCTACGTTGTCTGTGAATATGTTTGCCGAAGTATAGACTCCATTTACTACTTTCATCATCTTTCCTTTCCTTTTAACAGGTATTTTTTCGTAAAAAGGGTACAAAAAAACACCTCTGTCATTCAGAAGTGCAGATTATCCAAATATGCAAATGGATCCAGATATTTTGATATGATTAATCCGAAATATAAGTTATCTCTTGCCATCCATAAGGATAACCCGACTTCTTTTTTCTTCTATTAAGTTATTGTGTGTATTCATTGTTTGCATCATAATTATCCTCCTTTCGTGGCTGTTGTTATTTTCCTACACGATAAATATAATACTTCCGTTACTTCATGTCAACGAAAATATTTTCTTAAATCTGTATATACTCTGCCGTATGCTCCAAATTATAATTTTGCAGAAATTTCTTCGTATAAACCATAGCACCACTTTCCTTCCCACATACAATTTCTCCCTTTGCATTCTGATAGGTAACAGGCTGCAAGGCAATGTTATAATAGACGCCTAAAATCTCCGCTACTTGATACATTAAGGTCCAAAAATTAATCCTGCAAACAGATAAATTCATAAGATTTACAGGATTGATAATCCAATGAATATGCTTATGGCTCGGTTTATCCTCATGCAGAAAACAAATATTCTGATACTCTGTAAAACAACTATAATTGAGCATGTTCATGATGCTAACAACTGTACTTTTATCAACATCTAATTCATAATTTGTGGAATCAAATGATAAAATATAGTGAAAGGCTCTTGTATTTAATTCCTTCACTCTTCTAGTTTGATGATATAAAAATTGGTAATAAATAGCTTCAATTCCAAGCGGATATAATTTATTATTCATTGTAGATGCCGTACAATGATTGTAACTATAAAACAATAAATTTCTGAGATCTCTAGGTTTTCGATAAACACTGCATTGATCTTTTTCTTCCGTCTGTTCCATATTTTTTGCTATGATAAACATCGCCATAATTCTGCTACCCCCTCTTTTAATTTAACACATTCAGAATAAATATCAGAGTCTTCAGACACCATATTCATGATTGTTACTGTTGAAGAAGACACTCCATTTAATGCTTCTGCTGCTTTTGGACTATATATATCATCTTGGTCTTTTCTAATCAAATACCTTATATAATTCGTTTTATCTAAATTCCTCCGCTTCAGTTGCATTTCTAAAAGCTCATAATCCTCTGGTGATAATTCTACATATAGTGCTTTCTTTTTTTCATCTTTCATAATGATTGCTCCTTTTTTAACAGTTTTCACCCAATATGGCAAAAGTCTATGCCATATTGAATGATTGATTTTAAAAGCTTATCCAAGCTCTTATTACTTTATTGTTCGTTATCTTTTCTTTTTAATTTTTATCTACTCCCCTTATACACGTCTTCTTATTATTTAATTCATATAAGCAACGAAACATATGATTAATGTTGATAAAAGAAAGGGGATTACTTTAATGAATACAGAAACCTATGAAGACTTAATAACAATCGAAGAGCTTTGTGAAATCCTATCAATCGGAAAAAATACTGCCTACCGATTACTAAACACAAAAGAAATTTCTGCTTTCCGCATCGGACGTATTTGGAAAGTCCCAAGAGCATCTGTTTCCTCTTATATAAAATTCCATACCACTTCACTATAAGACAACCGGACTGAGTAATCAGTCCGGCATTTATTATGTCGCATGAATAAAAATACATTATTACAACATTCTTTTGACGAAGATTTAGATTGAAAATTTGACGAAGATTACGAAAATAAACTAAGTTTATAAGTTGCATATATATTTGCATAATAAGTCGCTTACTTTTTATTAAAAAACATGCAGAAATTGCGTTAAGATGTTCGTACAGAACTTTGACGAAAATCCTGACGAAGATTTTACGAAAATCGGTACAATAATATGTGCCAATTTGCAACAGCTTACAAGAAGTGCCTTAGACGTGAAAAGCCCCAGAAACACTAGGTTTTCTGGGGTTTTAATAAGCTTTATTAAGTTATGATAACTTGTTAGAATCAGGAATTAGTTTCCCATCTGTGCAGCAACTTCAGCAGCGAAATCTTCCTGTTTCTTTTCGATTCCTTCGCCTGTTTCAAAACGAACAAATCCTTTTACAGTGATTTTAGCGCCGTTAGCTTTTGCAACTTCTTCTACATATTTAGCTACGTTCTGTTTTCCGTCTTCAGCTTTTACATAAACCTGATCTAACAGACAGATTTCTTTTAATTCTTTGTTGATACGTCCGCTAATCATTCCCTGAATAACTTTTTCCGGTTTCTGGGATTCTTTTGGATCGTTCATGATCTGAGCAAGAAGAATTTCTTTTTCATGTGCGATATATTCTTCACTTACTTCAGAACTGTTTGTGTACTGTGGTTTTAAAGCAGCAATCTGCATTGCTACGTTTCTAGCCATTTCTCTTACTGCATCGTTTACAACGTCTGTTTCAACATCAACTAAAACGCCAATTTTTCCGCCCATATGTGTATAAGAAGCAATAAATCCATTTTCTTCAGATGCTTTCGCAAATCTTCTGATGTTCATGTTTTCACCAATAACAGCGATCTGTGCTGCTAAAGCTTCGTTTACAGTTTTTGTTGTATCAAATTTCCATGGAGAAGCAAGGAAATCTTCTGTTGTAGTTGTTTCTGTTTCCATAGCAGCTTCTGCAACCTGAGCTACATATCCCTGGAATACATCGTTTTTCGCAACGAAGTCTGTTTCTGCATTTACTTCAACAACAACTGCGTGTTTTTCATCTGCAGAAACTAAAGTCTGGCAAAGACCTTCTGCTGCAATACGTCCAGCTTTTTTCTGAGCTGTTGCAAGACCTTTTTCTCTTAAAAATTCTACTGCTTTATCCATATCGCCTTCTGTTGCTGTAAGAGCTTTCTTACAGTCCATCATACCAGCGCCTGTCATTTCTCTTAATTCTTTTACCATTCCTGCTGTAATAGCCATTTTAAATTCCTCCTGTATAATACCGTTTATACGGAATAAGGCTGTCACATAAAATTTAATTTTATATGACAGCTTCAGTTATTCCATTTTGAATAAGATTATTCTTCTACAACTTCTTCTGTTTCTTCTACGAAGATTTCTTCAGCATCAGCAGCTTCGCCCTGGTTTGCTTCGATAACAGCATCAGCCATTTTAGAAACGATTAATTTTACAGCTCTGATAGCATCATCGTTTCCTGGGATTACGTAATCTAATTCTTCTGGATCGCAGTTTGTATCAGCGATACCAATTAACGGAATACCTAATGTATGAGCTTCCTGTACACAGATTCTTTCTTTTTTCGGGTCTACGATAAAGATAGCATCTGGAAGTTTTTTCATTTCTTTAATTCCGCCAAGGTTTTTCTGTAATTTTTCCAGTTCTTTTTTCAGGTTGATTACTTCTTTCTTAGGCAGAACATCAAATGTTCCATCAGCTTCCATAGCTTCGATTTCTTTTAATCTTGCAATTCTGCTCTGGATTGTCTTGAAGTTAGTCAGCATACCGCCTAACCATCTTTCATTTACATAGAACATTCCACATCTTTCAGCTTCTGTTTTGATAGCATCCTGAGCCTGTTTCTTTGTTCCTACGAACAGGATTGTGCCACCTTCTGCAGCGATGTCAGCGATTGCTTTGTATGCATCGTCAACCATTCCTACAGATTTCTGTAAGTCGATGATGTAGATACCATTTCTTTCTGTGTAGATGTATGGTGCCATTTTAGGGTTCCATCTTCTTGTCTGATGTCCGAAATGAACACCTGCTTCAAGTAACTGTTTCATTGAAATAACGCTCATTTTTTTCTCTCCTTTGGTTTTCTCTTCCACCTGCTTCTGCTCCTTCGGGACTTTCTAAGCACCCCCCGTTGAAATTCACAGGCGTGGTTATTTTCTACATTGCACTTAGCAACGCAAGCATTATATCACAATTTTTTCTATAATTGCAAGGCTTTTTTACGAATAAAGTCCGAAATTTTCCAGCATCCATGAACGAAGAAGGGGAACCCAGCTCTGACATACTTTTTCCACACCTTTTCCTTCTTCATTTGCTGTCTGTTCATTGGCAAGAGAAAGTCCATGCCCTCCTTGCGGATATAAATGATATTCCATTGGAACCCCTGCTTTTCCCAATGCTTCTGCAAATCGGAAAGAATTCCAAAAAGGAACGACAGGATCTGTAAAAGTATGCCACAGGAAAGTTTTCGGTGTATGTTTTCCCACCTTATCCTCTAATGACACCTGCTCTTTCATTTCCGGATAAGATTCTCCCAATAGATTTTTTATACTGTCCTGATGTGCAATTTCCTCCTTAGAGCTGATAACCGGATAACACAAAACAAGTCCGTTTGGCTTTAAAAGTTGCTTATCACACTGCATTTTCTCTGTTAACCATGATTCATTCCAAAACACACCATAACTGGCTGCCAAATGCCCTCCTGCTGAAAATCCCATAACAATAATTTTCTCTGCATCTACATTCCAGTCTTCTGCATGTTCTCTGATAAGCTTCACGCTTTGTGCCACTTCACAAAGTGCTGTAGGATAAACTGCCGGAGCACAGGAATACCGTAAAACTGCTGCCTGATATCCCATGCTGTTAAACTGCAGAGCAATAGGCTCCGCTTCTCGATTGGAAGTCATGGCATAACCTCCTCCCGGACATATCAATACTAACGGTGTCTTTCTATTCCTTGCACCATCCATTACATCTCCCAAAATATAAGTTTCCAAACATACGTCTTTTCCGGAACCTTCTACTTGGATTTTTATCTGTTCATTTCTCATAGCTTTTCTACCAGCAGTCCGTTTCTATAAGCATCTAAAAGCTCTTTCAGTTCTGCTATCCTTTCTTTTAATTTTGCACCTGTATCTGTTGCCCCTACATTTTTTCTTTCTGTCACCCTTTTTACTAAAATACTGTCGGAAAGAATATCACTTTCTTTTGTAATAGCATCCTGTGTAGATGTAAATGGTTCATGAGCAGCTAAAATCATCCCCCATGAATTATAAATTAAAGTATATCCTGCAATACCGGTCTCTTTTTGATATGCTCTTGAAAAACCTCCATCAATAACAAGAATTTTCCCTTTACATTTAATCGGACTTTCTCCTGAGGTATGGTGCACCGGAACATGACCGTTTACAATATGTCTTCCTTCTCCTTTTACCTGAAATTCTTCAAAAATCCGCTCTGCTATTTCTTCACTTTCCAGAAAATTATAATATGGATTTTTTATTTCCTGATGTGTTTCCTTCTCTGCCAAAAAATAGCGTTCAAACGTTGCCATTTTGTTTTTGCCGAATAAAGGCGAGTTCGGGCTGGTCCAGATATACCATAGCATGTCCTTCCCTCTCTCCTTTTCTTTTCCGTCTCGTGCCATAAATGCTTTACGAACATAACATTCCAACACATCGTACAGGGCTTTTCCCCTGTAAGATTTTTCATAAATCTGTACTTCTTTCAGGCTGCCGTCTTCATTCATGGGAATACAGCCATGGTAAAGCAGATTTCCATTAAAAATCTTATACATACTTCCCTTCTTCAGCAGAAACTGTATATGGTTTTGTAATTTTTCACAGCTTACAAATGCAGATACCAGCCTCTCCACAACTTCTTTTTCTTCTCTTGACAATTCATAAGGATTTTCTGCATCAATCGTCGGGAAATAACTGTCCAACAGTTTATATTCTTTTCCTTTTAAACGAATTGTTCCTTCTGAATAATCAATATCGTCTAAAAGCGCCCTGTCTGCCATACCAAATTCTCGTCTTCTCATAAGAAGCTGTCCTTCCAGCTTAAATTGAATAATGGAAATTGCTTTGTGCATTTTCATGTTCAAATCCTGTTCAACTGGATTTAGCTGATGATTTCCTTTAATTTTAAAGCACTGGCAGGCATCGTCTTTATAATATGTGAGAGCAAAGGTTGCCAACGGCAATAAATTGATGCCATACCCATCCTCCAAAATATCCAGATTTCCATAGCGGGCACAAATTCGGATAACTGTTGCTATACAACATTCCTGTCCCGCAGCCGCTCCCATCCATAAAATATCATGATTTCCCCACTGAACATCCAAAGAATGATAGGTTTCCAGTTTGTCCATAATTCGATGAGGTGCAGGCCCTCTGTCATAAATATCACCCAGAATATGAAGATGGTCTACCACCAGTCTCTGTATCAGTTCTGATAAGGCAATAATAAATTCTTCTGCACGACCAATATCAATAATAGTACATATAATTTGTTCATAATAAGACTCTTTATCTGTAATATCCCATCTTTCCGTTATCAATTCTTCAATAACATAAGCAAAATCTTTTGGAAGAGCTTTTCTCACTTTTGAACGCGTATATTTTGATGCAGCTTTTTTACATACTTCAATTAAACGATACAAGGTAATTTTGTACCATTCTTCCATATCTGTTTCCTGCTTCTTAATCAGCCCTATCTTTTCTTTTGGATAATAAATTAAAGTAGCAAGACTTTTCTTTTCCTGTTTATTCATGGTATGCCCAAAAACAGTATCAATTTTTCTTCGAATGGAACCTGAACCATTTTTTAACACATGAGAAAACGCTTCATATTCTCCATGTATATCTGTAATAAAATGCTCCGTTCCCTTGGGTAAATTTAAAATTGATTGTAAATTAATAATCTCCGTAGATGCCTCTGCCATTGTGGGGTACAGCTCTGCCATTTTTTCCAGATACTTTAATTTCATCTTCTCCATTACTTTTTCCCTCATACACTTTCCTTTTAATCCCCAATCTTGTTTCCGATACCTTTATTCTAACATAAAACAAAAAAAAAGGAAGCTATTGCTCCACGATTTTTTATCGTAGAAGCAACAGCTCCTTTGTAGTTAAAATTTAATATTTATTAAATTTTATTTTTTATACTTTATACAATCTTTCCGGATGCACCTACAAAGCATCCGTCAATCCACTGACTGGTTGCCATGCTTCCGTCTGCATGCATGTAGTACCATTCATCTCCTACATAAACCCATTCACTGGCTGCCATGGATCCATCTGCATGCATGTAGTACCATGTTCCGTTTACATTTACCCAACCTGTACACATTGCTC
>UMED01024614.1_pt1 | contig 11676 bp, 13 predicted proteins | sample 1964661 | NCBI WGS metagenome assembly UMED01 (sample SAMEA4836011, study PRJEB28245) | human gut metagenome | biome: gut microbiome; material: fecal sample | place: Denmark | collected 2008
GCCAGCGTTCATCCTGAGCCAGGATCAAACTCTCTGATAAAGTTTGTTTCCACTCAAGAAAGCTGCTAGCTATCTCTCGTTTTACTGTTTTGGTTCATCGAACCGTTCTTAAAAATAAAATGTAAAGAATTTTCGAGAATCGTATGTGTCTCACTGTTTAGTTATCAAGGTTCTTTGCTTTCTCGCAGCAACTCGTTTATATTATCACAAACCGTTTTGCTTGTCAAGAACTTTTTTCAAGTTTTTTAAGTTTTTTCAACTTGCAAAACCCGAACGGAGAAGGAGGGATTTGAACCCTCGCGCCGCTGTTAACGACCTACTCCCTTTCCAGGGGAGCCCCTTCGGCCAGCTTGGGTACTTCTCCAAATTGCCCTAGATGTTTCTCTTCCGTTTGCCGGAAGCGTTATTTATTATATAACATCTTTTTTGTTTTGTCAAGCATTATTTTAACTTTTTTTTGCAAGTTTTTATTTGCCTGACGAGCGGAGAGAGTGGGATTCGAACCCACGCGCCCTTGCGGACAAACGGTTTTCAAGACCGCCTCGTTATGACCACTTCGATATCTCTCCTTATGCAATTCTGCGTTTTTCGACGTCTTTCTCGTTGACGCGAATTACATTCTATCATCAAACATCATTCCTGTCAAGACATAAAATCAAATATTTTTCAAAAAAATTTCAGCTATTATGCATTTCACATTAAATCAAAATCTTTGATTACAGGGAACCACAAAATAACACGAAACACTTTCTCCATTTCAGGAATTTCTACACATCCATTCATCTGGTACATCATATGAGATACATTTTTTAATCCGATTCCCGTTCCATTTATATGACTATCTGAAAGAGCAATCCCATTCGTAATAGAAATTCCCACCTTATCTGATAAATAAAAGAATTCCAGACACACTTCCTGTTTCATATCGCCATATTTTCTTATATTAGAAACAAGATTGTTTATAATCCTCCCCATATAATTTCTGTTAATCTGTACCAGAATCGGTCTCCAGACGATTTTCTTGGCATTAACCGAAAAACCAACGTAGTCTAATAATGCCAATAGTTCTGACATGTAGTCCCCAAATGCACTCTCCACTTCCTCTGCAGATTCCAAATCTATTTTTTCTTTTGAAAACACAAAAAAATATTCAAACATTTGGTCTGAAAGCGCTCTAATCTGAAAAATCTTATCAAACGCTTTATCTATATACTCCCGACTGACTTTCCCCTCGTTTTCCTGCTTTCTTAATATTTCAATATAAGTCATAAGACCTGTCAGCGGAGTACGAAGATCATGTGCCATGCCAAGCACCAGTTTATCCTGTGCCACACGCATTTCATGCTCCTTTTCTTCTCTGTAAACCAGCATTTTTCTCATTATATCTAAACCCTGAGCCAGTTTTGCCAGTTCATCTTGCCCCTCCACCATTATGTTTGCAGATAAATTTCCCTGCCCAATTTTTTCTACTTCTCTTTCTAGATAACAGATATAATCCACATCTTCACGAATACCCGACATAAGAACTGTAAGGCCCAATACTAATCCGGTAAATAGTGAAATTCCCAGAAGAATATCATGACACCTTTCATTTCTTCCATCATAAAGCTGCACATTTGCATTTCCGTCTGCAAATTCAATCACATTTGTATAGCCTTTTTCCCAGTTAGTCAAAAGCTGAATTCCATCTTCTACAATTCCCTCCTGTATCTTAAGATCAAACAAAAGGCGTCCTTCTCTTACAACAACAAATTCTATTATACGATTGTCATATGCCCACTTTTTTAGACTTATAGCATCTGTAGCTTTGATATGATGTTTTTCTACATGAATTTGAAGTTCTTCCAGAATTTTACTCTCTCCCAAAAAATTTGATTCCCAAAAAAATCGATCCATCCATTCTCTTCCGCCAATATCAAGTAAAAGAAATACAAAAAGGCCTGCCAAAAAACTTCGAACAAGCCTTTTTAACATTTTCCTCTTCATACTGTCATTTTGCTTTCTTTTCAACAATACGCCCAAAACGATATCCCTTTCCCCACACGGTCTGGATGATCTGTGGCTTTTGCGGATCTGCTTCTATTTTTATACGAAGCTTTCGGATATGCACCATTACTGTATTTGCTGAGGTATAAACAAAAGGCTCTCCCCACAGACTTTCATAAAGATTTTGAATAGAAAAAATCTTCTGTGGATTTTGTATCATCAGACACAAAATCTTATATTCGATTTCTGTAAGATTGATTTCTTCATCCCCTATCCATACTTCATTAAACTCAGTACATAATCTGAGTTTTTCGGATATCACCCATTTGAGATTTTTCTTTTCAAGCTGTGCACGATTATAAACCTTGTATCTTCTCAGCAAAGCTTTCACCCTTCCAAGAAGTTCTGCGTACGAAAACGGCTTTACAAGATAATCATCTCCTCCAGCCATTAATCCCATTAATTTATCAGATTCTTGATCTTTTGCTGTCAAAAACAAAATAGGAGCATTTGATATTTTTCGAATTTCCTGGCAGGTTTTTATTCCAGATAGTCCGGGCATCATAATATCCAAAAGGATCAGATCCACCACCCTCTCTGTATCTTTGACAATTTTTATCCCTGCATAACCATTTTCCGCTTCCTCCATATGATATCCTTCTGCTTCCATGAGAATCCTTACACCTTCACGAATTGAGCCATCATCTTCTATTATCAAAATTGTTTCTTCATTCATAGTTGCATTGTTCCCCATTATCCTTACGCATATAAAATAAAGCTATAAAAATTAACACAACAAATCCAATAATGGCCGGAATACCATAATCTATCGTTCTGGAACCTGGGATGCCTACCAGTAAATGGCTTTGACTGTCAACCGTATACGTCCATAACGCCGGGAAAATCTGCTCTACATCTATATGGATAATCTGTGAATCTCCAGACAATAGGTTAAAAAGCATATGTACCACCACAGAAGACCAAATAGAACCCGTTTGACAGGTAATCAAAGCCAGCCCTGTCCCTGCAAGCATCAACGCTCCCAAAACAAGGATGCCATCTGAAAGGCTCTGTATCTCCACCGAGTCGAAATGTATACTCGCAAAGAGAAATGAAGAAATCATAATTGCTTTATTTCTTCCCAATTCCTTTTCAAGAGAACCCAACATCAATCCGCGAAAAGTTACTTCCTCCATTATACCCGCTCTTACTCCGTCGCAAAACACTGAAAGCAGAATGGTGTCAAACATTGTCTGAAGCGGAAGATTCTCCCATCTAAATTTTCCAGGTATAAATAAAATATAAAAAAGACTTATTGTACAAGGAAGTATTATTCCAATCATACACCATTTGGGATCAGGCAACGGCTTTCCAAGATTTATTTCCTGTACCGAGGAGTTCATGAGATATTTTGTATATAAGTAAATTAACCCCAATATACACGCAATAGCCAATGACACCGCCAATAAACGTTGCAGACTGCCTGGCAAATCAACGCTGTAAGCAAAAAGCGAAAAATCAAAAGACACTCTATATATTATATATGTAGCAAGTGTATGCAAAATACTTTTCTTCATATTTTCCTTTCAAAGCCACTCCCTCGGTATTTGCGGCAGCTGACACACCATATGCAGGAACGACTGGCATAGCCATAGACAACATTGTTATGCCCAGTTTCATAAGTTTTTTTGCCCATAACAACACATCCTCCATGTAAATAATATTTTATTTTCAGTTCTGCAGTTCCTGAATACAGTTATATCGTACAAGCAAATTCTTAATTAAAGCCTTATAATCTTCTTAATAATTCTTAATTTCAATCTGCAAAAGCACTATAAAATATTCTTCTGGATTCAAATACCTGCCATTTTTTTCAATGCTTTCAAAAAAATTTCAGCTATATCCAGATCCTCTGGAGTTGTGATCTTAATATTCTTATAAGATCCCTCTACAAGGGCAACTTTCACTCCTGTTTCCTGCTCTACCACCATAGCGTCATCTGTGATTGCAGACATATCCCGGCAGCGGATTTTCTCATGCGCCTCTCGGATCAGCCTGTATTCAAATATCTGAGGTGTCTGAATTGTCCAGACAGTGCTTCTGTCCGGTGTCTCTGCAACATATCCCTGTATATCTGCTATTTTCACCGTATCTTTAGAAGGCATACCGATCACACAGGCGCCTGTTTTCTCAGCTCCCTGTACACCTCTCTGAATAATTTCTTCAGTAACAAACGGTCTTGCTCCGTCATGGATCAGGACATATTCCGTATCCTGGCAGGAAAGAAGCCCCTGATAGACAGAGTCATATCTCTCTTTTCCACCGGGTATCACTTTTGTCACCTTGGTGAGACCATATTTTTCCACAATTTCCTCTTTGCAAAAAGGAACCGACTCCGCCCCTGTAACCAGAATAATATCACGTATCATTCCACTGTCCTGGAAACATTTCAGAGAATAATAAAGCAATGGTTTTCCTCCCAGCTCCAGAAACTGCTTCTGGACCTTGCTGTTCATCCGTTTACCCTGTCCTGCCGCCAAAACAATGGCTGTATTTTTTCTTTCCATAAAAACCTCCCCAAAAGTTTTTATCTTTCTCCCAGTTTCAGATTCGGCACTGCATTCAGATCCCATCCATGGCGGGTTCCTTTTTTATACTCATAATAAGCTGCAACTCCGATCATAGCTGCATTATCCGTACAGAAAATCGGAGACGGGCGGAAAAACTGATAACCATTTTCTTCACAGGCTTTTTCCATAGCGGCCCTCAGAGTACCATTGGAAGCTACTCCGCCTGCAATAGCCACCTTTTTCATCCCAAAATCCTTTGCCGCCATCATAGTGTGCTCTACCAGAACATCTACCACCGCTTTCTGGAAAGATGCCGCAAGATCTGCACGATTTACCTCTTCGCCCTTCATCTGCGCCTGATTCAGATAATTCAGAACCGCAGACTTCACTCCGCTGAAGCTGAAATCATACGGACAGTCTCCTACTTTCGCTCTCGGGAACTGTATCGCATCCGGATTTCCTTCTTTTGACAGCTTGTCAATTTTCGGTCCTCCCGGATAGCCCAGACCAATAGCCCGGGCAACTTTATCAAAGGCTTCTCCTGCCGCGTCATCTCTGGTTCTTCCCAGAATCTCAAACTCCCCGTAATCTTTAACGATCACAAGATGGGTATGTCCTCCTGAAACGATCAGGCAAAGAAACGGCGGTTCCAGATCCGGATGTTCAATATAGTTTGCGGAAACGTGCCCCTCTATATGGTGAACGCCTACAAGAGGAAGTTTTTTCGCATAGGCAATGGCCTTGGCTTCTGCAACCCCTACAAGCAGCGCGCCTACAAGCCCCGGACCATAGGTAACGCCAACAGCGTCCAGGTCGTCCAGCGTTACCCCCGCTTCCTTTAACGCTTCCTCGATTACCTGATTGATTTTTTCAATATGTTTGCGTGATGCAATTTCCGGCACAACTCCGCCATACAGCTTATGGAGTTCAATCTGAGAGGAAATCACATTAGATAAAATTGTTCTTCCGTTTTTTACAACAGATGCTGCAGTCTCATCACAGGAGCTTTCTATTGCCAGGATCAGTGTATCTTCCACTTTTATTCCTCCTCAAAATTCAGTTCCGCACTTTTTCCATCCTTCCCCGGATAAGCCTGCGGAAAAATTCCTCTTACCGTTTCCATATACTCTTCCGGACGGATCAGGGACGGACTGTAATGTGTCAGCCACATTTCTTTTACCCGGGCATCCCGCGCCAGCTCCGCCGCTTCGCGGAAAGTCATATGCTTGTAGCCTTTTGCCTTATCCGCCTTGTCATCCTCTCCGTACATTCCCTCACAGATAAAAAGATCTGACTCTCTGGCATTGCGGAGAATGGATTCCGTTGGTCTGGTATCTGTGGTATACGTAAGTTTGATCCCCTTTCGATCCGGTCCAAGAACCATATCCGGAGTATATACAACTCCATTTTCCTCTATAGTCTGGCCCTTTTGCAGCGGATTCCAGAATTTCAGCGGAATCTCCTGCTCTTTGGCACGTTCAGGAGAAAATTTGCCCTGTCTTAAAATTTCCAGAGTATATCCGTAACAGATGACATTATGATTCACTCTGAAAGCAGTAATTCGATACCCGTTCAGCTCAATAACCTCTTCCGGTTTCGTAATTTCTATAAATCTGATCTCAAAGGGCAGCTCCGGAGCGATCACCCGAAGAGCGTTCACTACCCTCTCCAGGCCTCTGGGGCCGATCAGCGTCAGAGGCTCTGTACGGTCTGCATTTCCCATGGTAAGAAGCAGTCCGGGCAGTCCGCTGATGTGATCTCCATGATAATGGGTAAAGCAGATTACATCAATCGGCTTAAAGCTCCATCCTTTTTCTTTTACAGCAACCTGAGTTCCTTCTCCGCAATCGATCAGCAGACTGCTTCCATTGTATCTGGTCATCAGAGCAGTCAGCCATCTTCTCGGAAGAGGCATCATCCCTCCGGTTCCTACTAAACAAACATCTAACATAGTTTACCTCTTTTATTCTGAAAAGACTTCTGCAAAATACCTTCTGCTGTTATCTTCACATTTTCTCTACTGGCAAAGTGTAACACAATCAGAACCTCAAAACAAGGCAAAAATCCCCTTCTGTCACAGTGTCATCGCAGTGGAAGGCTGAGTTCTGCAACAAACTCCTCTCCGGTTTTCCCACATAAAAGACTTCCTCCGTGAAGCTCTGCAATCTTTGCAGCGCTTTTCAGTCCGATCCCGCTTCCTACCGCCTGCTTCTCTTTTCCCATACCGTTGGACATTACTGTTTTCAGCGTCTTTCCTTCTACATACACCTGAATATCCGTTGTTCTGGTTCTGTCCCCATAACGCTCAATATTGGAACCAAGATTCCAGATCAGACGTCTGATCAGAAAGGGATTTGCTTTCCATATGGCTTCCGGCAGTTCCCCCTGGCTAAAAGAAACCGGAATCCCCTGAACAGACAGTTCTTCTGCCATTTCCTTTACCATTTCTGCAAACATTGACGGGTTCCAGGTCTGCATGATAGTTTCTCCTGTATTCTCAAATACAAGAGCATACTCAAACATTTTATCTGATAGGTTCCTGATCTCTTCTGTTTTTTCCAGGCATTTCTGAATATAAGCAGGGTAATCTTCTGCCCTTCCTTTTTTTCTGTGGAGAATCTCCAGATATCCGTTAAGGGCAGTCAGAGGCGTTCTGAGATCATGAGAAACTGCCCTGATCAGCTCCTGATTGTCCCTGTGAACTTTCCGCTCATTTTCCATACTGTTTTTCAGCGTCAGTCTCATGTTGTCCAGTTCTGCAGCCAGGGCGGAAATTTCATCATGCCCCTTTACTGTTACTCTGTGCTCCATGTCCCCCTGCCCGATCACTGTAATCTCAGCACGCAGGTTTCCCAGATATTTCATTCTTCTGTGAGCAAAAATAAGCAGCGGAAAAAAAACTGCCATTCCATCTGCAGCTGCAATCATCAGATAATATAACGAAAAAAATTTAAGAGACTGGTAACTCATAATCTGTACCCGGAGTTTCCCAAACAAAAGGATATTAAGGAATAGCCTGTGTTTACTTGCTTGCAGAATACTGATGTATAAGAGAATGACACTTGAAATATAGTGTCTTTTTTATAATATAAAAAAAGATTAAAAATTTGATTATCCGCATAAACACAGGGACTTTAAGCAATATGAATGAAAATACAAAAGAAATTTACCACTAATTTACTACGATTGAAAGAACCTTGATACGACAAAGAAAACAGCATAAAAAAGCAAAAATGGCATTTCATACAGAATATGAGATGTCTTTTTTGTTGGTACGATACAGCATAGGTATTCTTTTTCTGCTTGACTATCAATCATTTTTTAGAACATGAATTGTCAAGAGCCTGTTGCGTAAGCAATGCTTGCACTCTTGATAAGACATGGGATAAAAAATTTTATGACAGATAGCAGAAAAGTAATGACTAGTAAATTTTCTAATGATATAATTACATTAAAAAGAGTGTGTGGGAGGATTATATATGAGTGCTTTATATATGTACACGTTTATGCCTATTATCTTTCTGATTGTTGTAACTGCTATGTGGTTACTTCATAAAGTGAAAAAAACAAAGTTTATTAAGAATAAAGCAACATCAGAATACGAAAAACAGAAATATGAGAAGTGGGAAAAAAGAATTGAAATAACAGCAATAGTAGGACTGATTGTTGTATGGATATTCTTAGGAATACCACACATTTTAGATGTTCCATATCTTGTAACAGGAAATTTAAAGGAAGCTATGGGGATTGTAACTGGTGGCGATGCTGTAACTGAAGAAAAAGAAATTGACCGTTTAATTTGTATAGATGATGAGTTATCAGGAAAAGAAGTTTATGTTAGTTGCCATGCAAAAGGAATACATAAAGGAGAATTTGTTGTTGTTCAATATCTTCCACATACAGAAAGAGGCTATATTGTAACAAAGGGAGAAAAATAAAGTGTTAAAAATAATTTTGAGTGTTATATTTATATATCCACTGATAAATTTAGTTATTGAGAAATTAAATAAGAAAACGGAAAAACATTCAAATAGGTTATTTTTATCTCCGATATATAAAAATGTATTTCATCTACTGTCCTCTGCCTTTGGAATTATTGGCTTTATTTTAGTATTTGTATGGGGATTTAATAAAGTATTATTTCATTGTATTTTTTTAGCTTTTTGTATTTGCATTACTGAATTTATTGCAGGAATGTTTAAAAAATATAATGTTACAATTCTTAGAAATGAGCTTTGTATAACCTCTTTTCTCGGAACGAAAATTTTACTACGATATAAAGACATTAGTCGTATAGAAAACAGAGGACGTTCTGGTTTAATACTTTATTCAAATAGTGGGGAAGTTATATCAATACCAGTTGAATGTGTAGGATATAATGACTTTGAAAAACTGTTGCACGATAAAGGTTTTAAATTTTAACTAATGATATATAGAATTAGTTGGACAGACGGAGTGATCCAGACACGGTGGCGGTCGAAGACATAGAGCCACGCCAGCTTGCTGGCGAGTGTCTGGTTCACTTCGTCTGTGAGCGAGCTTGTGGCGAGCGAAGATTAAGCCCCCGTTATCTAACAAGGGGGGCAGAAAAAACAAGAGACAAGAGACATTTACAAACGGAAAACGTTGTATTTACAAGGTAAAACTGCATTTTATATGGTGTGATATAAAATGTATCTATTTCACATGGCAAATATATATCAACTTATTGAGGAGGATTATGTAAATGAATATTGCAATGATTTTAATAGGTGGTCTTATTTTTCTTTCTTTTCCATTTGCGGTTTTGCAAAAAATCAAAAAAATGAAACACGAAAATACAGACGAAGCTAAGAAAAAATTAAATGTATTTCTTATTTGCATGATGCCCGTTCCAGTAATTGCTATTGTGCTTATTTTAATTGGACTAAAGGCAGTTATATAAAAGTTACTTATTTTTTAATAAATTTGACAACAGGGAGTTTTAAGAATGAAAACATTACTTTTTCAAATGATAAGTACTCTTTTGATTGTAATTTGTATGGTATCTACTTTTCTGTATTTTGTTGTTAAAAAGAAAAAAATATCAAAGACTTTGAACGATAAAGAAGATTTTTTTCTAAAAATTGGTATAGGAATTATTTTATTGATAGTACTTTTCAAAATGTTCATTCCTACTATTTTAGATATACCACATTATCTCAAAAACGATTTCAATGTTGTTTCAGGATATGCTAGAGACAATGCTAATGGAAAAGGTAATATTAGATGTGTTACAATAATAAATCCAAAAAGCAAACAAGAAATATATGTAGAATTTTCTTATTCTTATAAAGTAAATAAAGGCGATTATTTAAAAGTTAAATATTTGCCTTATACGAAATATGGCATACTTCTAGAAAAGAAAAGTATTGATTAGACAATTATTTGGAAGTTTAGATTATACAAGACAATTTATTAAAAATAGATAGTTATAACGTTCACTTAATACAAGCAGTTGGTCTTAGGATTGACTGCTTTTTCTATACAGATTTTTATTAACAGGCAATTATCAAGATACGGTAGTTGCCTTTTTGGATTGGAGGAATTTTAGAATGAATGATAAAAACTTTATTGAAGAATTAAGGAAAAAACGTGAAAAATACGGTGTAACACAAACTAGGCTTGCGGTTTCCTGTGGTATCAGTCGTGAGTATTATAACCGCATTGAAAAATGCAAACAGCCATTGAATAATGAATTAAAGGAAATCATAGAAAAACAGATTGAGCGTTTCAATCCACGAGAACCGTTGTTCTTACTGATTGATTACTTTCGTGTCCGCTTTCCTACTACGGACGCATTAAAGATTATCCGTGATGTACTGCAACTGAAAGCCGATTATATGCTGTATGAAGATTATGGAAAATACGGATATGAAAGCAAATATGTGCTTGGAGACATCAATATCATGTGTTCCGTGCAGGAACATTTAGGAGTTCTATTGGAACTGAAAGGCAAAGGCTGTCGGCAACTGGAAAGTTATCTACTGGCACAGGAACGCTCATGGTATGATTTTATGCTTGATTGCATGACGGCTGGCGGTGTGATGAAACGGCTTGATTTGGCTATCAATGACCGAGCAGGAATATTAGATATTCCAAAGTTAAAGGAAAAATATATGGCTGGGGAATGTGTTTCTTATTTCCGTAAACAGAAAAATTATGGCAGTACAGAAAAATGCGGTGATGATATGCCAAAGAATACAGGCGAAACTTTATATCTTGGTTCAACAAGTAGTGAATTATATATGTGTGCTTATCAAAAGAACTATGAGCAGTATGTCAAGAGTGGCACAGAAGTTGAAGATACCGAGATTAAGAACCGTTTTGAAATACGCATGAAGAATGAACGAGCCTATTATGCTGTTGTAGATTTACTGACTTATCGGGACGCTGAACGTACTGCTTTTTCTATCATCAATCATTATGTCCGCTTTGTAGATAGAGAGGACGATAAACCGAAAAGTCAATGGAAAATGAATGAGGATTGGGCGTGGTTTGTAGGGGATAACAGAGAGCCGATACACTTAACTACAAAACCAGAGCCTTATACGTTGCAAAAGGCATTGCATTGGCTACAAAGACAGGTTGCACCGACCATAAAAATGGTACAGGCATTAGACAGAGAAAATCATACAACGATACTGAAAGATATGATTGAGCAGGCAGAACTCAAAGACAAGCATAAACACTTATTGCAATTAGAAAAATCAACCATAGAAGAACGTATAGATACCGCTGTTCCACAAGAGAATGACGGTATTTTTTAATTTCTTCAAAAAATCTGCAACAAAACGGCTACTTGCGTACAGATATGGTGCGAGAAAAGAAAATCTAACTTTTTTTCAACATTACTCATTAAATCGAGGTTTCCATTCCCTATATGGAGTGAAAGAAGAAAAGTTTTTGAAAAAAATGTCGGAAAATCGAGTTGAGTGGACAGTGTTCTATGAAAAGAGGAAAACTATCAGCAATTTGTATCCAAACAGGTAGTAACAGTTGAGTGTTGGTGTGAAAAGAAGAAACTCTTTTAATTTCTACTTAACAATCCGTAGTTTCCGTTCCCTATATGGAGCAAAGAAAATCTTATATTCCATAGTTG
>UMED01003972.1_pt1 | contig 11475 bp, 7 predicted proteins | sample 1964661 | NCBI WGS metagenome assembly UMED01 (sample SAMEA4836011, study PRJEB28245) | human gut metagenome | biome: gut microbiome; material: fecal sample | place: Denmark | collected 2008
TTTCGTATATCGGTATGCAGACTGCTGAGGTAGCAATTGCACCGATAATCAAAGTGATATTAAAGACTGATGCTAAGGCACTTGACGAAGTCGTAGTAACAGCAATGGGTATCTCAAAAGAGAAAAAAGCGTTAGGGTATGCCGTACAGGATGTGAAAGGAGATAAGCTGACTCAAGCATCAAGTAGTAACCTTTCCAGCGCTTTACAAGGTAAAGTTTCAGGAGTAGAGATCTCACCGTCATCAGGTATGCCGGGTGCCTCTTCCAAAATGACTATTCGCGGATCACGCTCGTTTACAGGAGATAACACTCCCCTGTATGTTGTGGATGGTATGCCTATCTCATCATCTACAGACTTGGATACTTTCAACTCTGTTACAGGCTCTGACTATGCAAACCGTGCGGTAGATATCGACCCGAATGACATTGAAAGCATCAACATCCTGAAAGGTCAAGCTGCTTCTGCTCTGTATGGTATGCGCGCATCAAATGGTGTGGTAGTAATCACTACCAAGAGCGGTAAAGGTGCACGTAAAGGTAAACCGGAAGTTACCATCAACACTGGTTTATCATTCGATAAGGTTTCTACTATGCCGGATTTCCAAAAAGAATTCGCACAAGGATTTAATGGTGCTTTTAGCCCATCAGATTCTCGTTCTTGGGGCCCTTTGATCTCAGAACTGGCTAACGATCCCAAATATGGTGGCAATACGGATAATACCTATACCCAGAAATACGGTAAACATCAGGGGCAATACTATGTAGACCAGCGTGCCAAAGCAGGACTGGACCCATGGGCTACTCCTCGTGCATATGACAATGCTAAAGATTTCTTTAATACAGGTGTAACGTGGAACAGCAGTGCAAACGTGGCACAAAGCCTCGATAAAGGAAGTTACTCTTTGTCTTTAGGAAGTACTACTGCAAACGGTATTGTACCTTCTACAGGTATGGATCGTTATAATGCAAAACTAACTGCACAAGCTCAATTGAACAAAAATTGGTCTACCGGTTTCAATGGAAACTTCGTTTATTCTAAAATCAAAAAGCAAACCGGTGCCAACAATGGTATCCTGGCAACTGTATATGGTGCACCGTCCAGCTACGATTTAGCCGGTATCCCATCACACATTGATGGAGATCCTTATACACAAAACACGTATCGTTCGACAGGCGGTTTCGATGGTGCTTATTGGGCCGTTGAAAATAACTCTTTTAAAGAACGTACTCAACGTTTTTTTGGAAATGCATTTGCTAAATATTCTACTGATTTCGGTACAGAAAATCATAAACTGGATGTAAAATACCAGTTAGGTACCGATGCTTATACCACTAACTATACCGATACATGGGGATATGGACACTCCAACGGAACAGGTAGCATTGAAGAGCAGAGCGTTACAAACAATGAAATAAATTCATTGTTAACTGTTACTTATGACTGGAAAATCACTCCGGAACTTGACTTAAATGTATTATATGGTAATGAATTAGTCGATAATTCTTCAAAATACAAATACAACCTCGGAAATAACTTCAATTTCCCAGGATGGAACCATATAGCTAACGCATCAATCTATTCGTCTACAGGAACCTACCATCGCGAGCGTACCGTTGGTAACTTCGGTAACATTTCATTAGCATATCGTAGCATGCTGTATTTGAATGCTACTGTTCGTAATGATATTGTTTCATCCATGCCACGCAACAACCGTTCATTCACTTACCCTTCCGTTTCTCTTGGTTTCATCTTTACCGAATTGGAAGCACTGAAGAATGATGTTCTGACTTATGGTAAAATTCGCGCTTCTTATGCAGAAGTAGGGCAGGCAGGTACTTACTATCCTTCTTACTATAAAACTCCGGTCTATGGTGGCGGATTCTCGTCAGGAACTCCTATCCAGTATCCTATTGGATCAATCAGCTCATATATTCCATATTACAAAATTTATGATCCTAACCTGAAACCTCAGAACACCAAATCATACGAAATCGGTGCAGACTTCAGTTTTTGGAACGGTTTAGTTTCATTGAACTATACATATTCACGCCAGAATGTAAAGGATCAGATATTCGAGGTGCCTTTGGCTACTTCTACCGGATATAGCGAATTGATCACAAATGGTGGATCGGTACATACAAACTCACACGAAATCACTTTGAGTGTAAATCCGATCCAAACTAAGAACTTCAACTGGGATTTTGCATTCAATTTCTCTAAAATCGACAACTATGTCGATAAATTAGCTCCGGGTGTATCAAGCATCATGTTAGGAGGTTTTGTTGATCCGCAAGTACGTCTGAGTGCCGGTGATAAATTCCCGGTTATCTATGGTACAAGCTATCAAAGAAACGAAGATGGTCAGATTGTCGTAGATGAAAACGGTATGCCGACATTAGGTGAAAACAGAGTGTTGGGAAGTGTATCTCCTGACTTCAGACTGGGCTTCAATACTACTTTTGAATTTTATAAGTTCCGCCTCTCTGCAGTACTTGACTGGAAGCAAGGTGGATGTATGTATGCCGGTACTGTGTCAACACTCGACTATTATGGTGTAACCCAGAAATCAGCAGACTATCGTAAAGCTGATTACTTCTACTTCAATAAACCGGCTGTAAAACAGTTGGCAGATGGTTCTTACGCACCTAATGACATCAAAATCAGCGGTGAGAACGCTTATAATTACTTCGACAGATTGAGTACGATCTCTGAAGCCGGAGTATACGGTTCTTCATTCCTGAAATTACGCGAAATCGCTTTAAGTTATCCGGTACTGGATAAGTCATACTTAGGCGTAACAGTAAACGTCTTTGCACGTAACTTATTGCTTTGGTCAGAAATGGATAATGGTATTGACCCTGAATCATCACAGGGAAATAACAACATGGCTGGTGCTTTCGAACGCTTCTCGCTCCCGGGAACATCAAGCTATGGTTTTGGTATTACAGTTAAATTCTAAAAAGGACAAAAATGAAATCAATATTTAATTTATCAAAAGGCATATTGTCTGTGGCATTGATTTCCGTTGCATTTGCTTCCTGTTCGGAAGATACAATGGATCGTATTAATGAAGACAAAGACCACACAACCAGTGTACCTGCCAAATTCATCTTGGCTGACGTAATCACTGCAACTGCATTTAGCAATATCGGAGGCGACTTTAATACATATTATTCTACCTACGTAGAGCATATGGTTGGAGTAGACAATCAATTGGCAAATGCGGAAAAGCGTAACGGAGAGCCTTCGGCATCTTCTACTTTTAACAATGTATGGGGTAATTTATACTCTACACTGAAGAATGCACGTATCGCAATTAACATAAGCTCAAATGAGGTTTCAGCCAATTATACAACCAAAGGTATTGCCGAAGTATTGGCCGCAATCAATGCAGGACTGATCGCAGACTCATTCGGTGACACTCCTTTCAGCCAGGCTGCCCTTCCGGAATTAGTCAATGGACAACCCCAGTTTATGACTCCGGAATTAGATAAGCAAGAAGCTATTTATACTACCATTATGGAATATTTGGATGCAGCAATCACTGATCTTCCCAAAGGTGACAAAAGCGATGAAATTGGTGAGTATGACTTCATATATAAAGGTGACGGAGAAGCATGGTTAAAACTAGCATACGGCTTGAAAGCTCGTTATACAATGCGTCTGTTAGCTCGTTCTTCTTCAAAAGAAGCTGATTTACAAAAAATTTTAGAGTACATAGAGAAATCATATACATCTATTCAGGATCAAGCTGCTTTCTCTATTTATAGTGCAACAAACTTAAACCCGTTATTTGACTTCCAGTGGAGCCGTGACGGATTGGCTGCAAGTAAAAGCTACGCTGATAAACTAATAGAACGTAAGGATCCGAGATTACGCCGTATCTTTTGCATTGGACAAGGTAAGGTAACTGGAGAAGAAAAAGCTGTGTCCATCCAAGTAACCGGTGCAGATGACCCAAGATTCCTTATGGCCGATAACGGTACGGCAGAGTCTGTTAAATATGAATATAATACTCCTATATTCGTATATTCGCAAACATGTCCAACCTTATTAATGAGCTATCATGAATTACTTTTCCTGAAAGCTGAAGCATTGGCTCGCTTGAATAAGACCAATGATGCGGCAGATGCTCTGAAAGATGCTATTGTTGCAGCCATTGCAAATGCAGAAACAGGTGTAACAGCTGCACTTAACGCTCCTACAGTAAAAAGTTACGGAGGCGTTAAAGAGACTACCAAAGCTATCACAACTGCTGAAGCAGAAGAGTATTTCACCAACAACGTAAAACCATTATTCGATGCCAATCCTGTAAAAGAGGTAATGGTACAGAAATATATTGCATTCCTTGGAGCCTTCGGTGAGACAACAGAATGCTATAATGATGTACGCCGCCTCAAAGCAATGGGTGAGGAATATATCAAACTGGACAACCCTTACAAGTTCCCACTTCGCGCACCTTACGGAGCAGATGATGTAAGTGCAAACCCGAACGTAGAATCTGCATTCGGAAACGGCCAGTATGTATATACCGATCCGGTTTGGTGGGCCGGCGGTAGCCGCTAATCAGCATAATGCTTTCTAAAGTATTTATCAAACAATAAAGAGAATGCCCGGATTTACATATAAAACGTATCCGGGCATTCTTCTTTTTCTGAACGAATCAGTATCTGATTTATAGCAACCCTTCTTTCAAGATACCTACCAATATCGGATGCAATCCACTAACAAAACATTCAACAGCAATCACCATCAAAATAAGTCCCATCAAACGCATCATCACGTTATTTCCGGTCTCCCCCAACACTTTAACTAATCGGGTAGACGCACGCAGAATCAAGAAGGTAATAAAATAGATCAAAGCAATAATGCCAATTAACGTTCCTTTCATTTCAATGGTATGGGCATCCTCCATCAAAACAATGGCATTAGCTATCGCCCCCGGACCACAAAGCATAGGTATGGCAAGTGGAGTGATCGAAATATCGTCAGCATAGGTTTTAATCTCTTCATCTTTCAATTTCATCGGAGTGTACCGTGCCTGCAACATATCAAAGCCTATCTTGAAAATAATCACTCCACCTGCAATACGAAATCCGTTGGTCGAAATACCGAAGAATTTAAAAAGGAATTGCCCTGCAAAAACAAATACCATTAAAGTGATAAACGAGACGAAAGTGGCACGGCGAACAACCGCTTGCCGCTCTTTATCAGTCATACCATGAGTCATGGTCAGAAAAACGGGCATTGTACCCAACGGATTAGTCAACGTAAAGAAAGAAGTGAAACAGAGTAAAGCAAAAGGCAAGAGAGTGTCCATAGTTGTATTTTTATGCGTTCTATATTGAACGCAAAAATACAATATATCTATAAATGTTACAACAGTTCCACCAACTCTTTCAAATCAGTCATTGAATAAGTAGGACGGAAAGGAAAATCAGTGCGTCCGGACACATTATAATAAGCCTGATGCATTCCCACTCCATGGGCGCCAACAATATCAGCTTCCCAACTATCCCCAATCATTAATGATTCACGTAGTTCGGATTGTGTAGCCGACAAAGCAAAATGAAAAATTTCCGGCCAAGGCTTCATCACTCCCAGATCTTCCGAAAGAATTATTTTATCAAAATATGTATCAATGCCTGCCGAACGCATTTTACAGGATTGCAATTCCCTGAAACCATTTGAAAGAATATACAAATTATATTTAGGTGCCAAATACGAAAGTACCTCTTCCGCATACGGCATTAGCCGCCTTTTAGTAGGAACTATCAAAAAGAAATCGTCAGAATAACGTTTTGCAAGCATTTCATCGTCAACGCCAACAGCTTTCAAAGGATATAAAAAACGCTGTCGATTCAACTCTTCTTTAGTCACCTCCCCGTTTCCATATTCTACCCACAACTCCGCATTCCTCTTTTGGTAAAGAGAATAAAAATGGGAAAACGAATCGAAATACCTTCCCAATCCATATTTATCGTAAACTTCTTCAAACGTATCATACGCATTTTGGGAAAAGGCCCAGAGAGTATCATCTAAATCAAAAAACAGGTTTCTATATTTCATATTAATATATCAGGTACATTTCAAAAAAGAGAGCACGGATTACATACTGTGTAGTCCGTGCCCTTATCAGTTACGTTTGTTTTATACTACTTATTTGACCTGGATTACCAGATATTTAGATACACTCCAGAATTCTTTCGGATTCGTGATCTTCAAAGTCAGCTGACCTTTATCATCTTTAACCAGCTCGTAAGATTTAGCCGGATGAGTAGTGAGCAAATCAGCACGTTTAGAATATAATTTAATCTCTTTAGTAGTACGGATATCGATCTGAGTAAAATAATCCTTGTTGAAATCCGCACTCTTCAGCACATCCCCTTTTTCAAGAATCTTCTGAGATTTAAGCTCCGATTTAGTACCAAACACAAACCATGCACTATTGATGGCCTTATCCTGTTCTGCTACGGTCTTTGCCTTGGCTTCATTTTCAGCAGCCAATGACTCTTTATCGGCAGTCAGTCCGGTTACTGCAGCATCCAACTCCTGAATACGGATATTCTTAGAAGCTAATTCAGCCTGAAGTTCTTCGATACGCTGAGTTTTAGCAACCAACTCCTGAGTCAAAGATTCAACGGCTTTTTTCAATTGTGCCGAATTATTCTTACTATTCTTCAGCATAGCCTGCAACTTAGCGATCTGTGCCTTGTTTTCTTCCATCTGTTTCGTGATGAATTCAATATCAGATGCTATTTGTTGTTTTGCGGTTGCAGAATTCTCAGAGATAGTGCCACGGGTCAAGTCAACACGGCTTTCAGCTGCGTTTATTCTACGAAATCCTTCCTGAACTTCGTTGAAAGTACCCATCATTTCGTCCAATTCGGCATTGCGCTGGGTCAACTCCATCAAAAGAGAATCATTTTCTGCCTTCAGGTCCTTACTTCCACCACCCAGGCCGTTACACGAAGCCAACATAGCTGCGCATACTAATAAAACTACTAACTTTTTCATACGATTACGTTTTACGTTTTTAAATGAAGTTATTATTAATCGTCTATTCCTGCAAGTACAATCACAATCTCGCCCCGGGGTTCGGTAACGGTAAAGTGTTCTATCAATTCACTCAAAGTCCCGCGAACCGTTTCCTCATGAATCTTTGAAATTTCACGGGACACAGATACCCGACGTCCGGGACCGAAATATTCGGCAAACTGTGTCAATGTTTTCAGCAAACGATGTGGGGATTCATAAAACACCATTGTTCTGTGTTCATCCACCAACGATTTCAATTTTGTCATACGCCCCTTTTTCTGAGGGAGAAAACCTTCGAAACAAAACTTTTCGTTAGGCAATCCCGATGCTACCAACGCCGGAACAAAAGCTGTTGCCCCGGGCAGGCATTGTACTTCGATACCATTGCGCACACATTCACGAACTACCAGAAAACCCGGATCAGAAATTCCCGGTGTTCCGGCATCCGAAATCAAAGCGATGGTTTCTCCTGCCTTTATTCTATTAACAACACTCTCCACCGTTTTATGTTCATTAAACTTATGGTGGGATTGCGTCGCGTTTTTAATCTCAAAATGTTTCAGCAAGATTCCGGAAGTACGGGTATCCTCCGCCAGAATCAAGTCGACCTCCTTCAGGACTTTAATAGCCCTAAATGTCATGTCCTCCAAATTCCCGACCGGCGTCGGTACCACATATAGTTTTCCCATATCCTAATAATCGCGTTTTTATATAAAGTACTTTTTGAGAAGTTCCACTAAATCAGCTTTAGCTTCATTTTCCTCTTCCACCTTTATTTTAGAAGATAAGAAAACAAGAGCCGCATCCAGTGAATGCATCTCCCCAATCTGTTGCAACACATGATTCATTTGCTCCATGCTTCCCCCAAACAGTTCACGGGAAAAGCGAAACGAATCATTCAGACTGATTGAACGGCGTAAATCTCCAGCTGTTTTAATCCGCTCGGCCAAAATAGGTGTAGAAGCCGTATTGGTTTCAATTTTCATAGATACTTCAGCCGATTGTGCCGGTTCTACGGTCACTTCAGGCAATTCCAATTGTTCAGATTCCGGCATCTCCGGAGCCTCCGGAACTATTACAGGCTCTTCATCTTTCTCTGGGTTACCCACAACTATTTCTTCTTCTTCTTCTTCTTCTTCTTCTGCTGCTGCTGCTGCTTCTTCTTCTGCTGCTGCTGACACAGGTTCCGGCATTGGATTTATAATCCGGTCAGGAAGTTCGTTTTCCGGTAGTGCTCCCCGGTCCAACTGTTCCAGTAAGATGTCCAACCGGCCACGCATTTGCACAATATTTCTCTTTGCCACTTCACGCAAAGCAGAGTCCGGTTTACGCGAAACGGCCTCCATCAGGCATTTAAGTTCCTGAATATCCAATTCTATATCGTTCAACAATGCTTGCATATCTACATCTGAATTTCTTCTTGAATGACTTCGCAAATGTAGAAATAAATAATGAAAAAACACCGAGAAGCCAATAAAACTATTACTTTTGCAACCAATTATAACATACATCAGCATGGTATTATTTTCAGAAGATCATATACAAGAGACGAGAAGAAGAGGAAGAATTGAAGTAATTTGCGGTTCCATGTTTTCAGGAAAAACCGAAGAACTGATCCGTCGCATGAAGCGGGCCAAGTTTGCCCGCCAACGCGTAGAGATATTCAAACCTGCCATTGACACACGCTATTCTGAGGGGGACGTTGTTTCACATGACAGTAATACCATTTCCTCCACCCCCATCGACTCTTCAGCCAGCATACTGCTTTTCACATCCGAAATTGATGTGGTAGGCATTGACGAGGCACAGTTCTTCGACAGTGGTTTAATAGATGTATGCAATCAATTGGCAAACAACGGAGTACGTGTCATCATAGCCGGATTGGACATGGACTTCAAAGGCATACCGTTTGGTCCGATGCCAGCTTTGTGTGCCATTGCCGACGAAGTATCCAAGGTACATGCCATTTGTGTAAAATGTGGACAATTAGCCTCTTTTTCACACCGTACGGTGAAAAACGACAAACAGGTGCTATTGGGTGAAACAGCCGAATACGAACCTTTATGTCGGGAATGTTACCAGAAAGCCCTGCAAGAGGACAAAGAAAAATCATAATGACCTCACGGTAGCAAAGCCCGGACATTTCCGGTGAGGTCGCACATCAAACGTCAGATTATTATGGAAAGGAAAAAGATTACATTTGATAGTTTCATACGTGGTTCCATCTGCTGTGCGCTCATTGTGGGATTACTGATACTTTTTAAAAGGCTCAGCGGCGTGCTGCTACCTTTTTTTGTGGCATGGCTTATCGCTTATATGATTTATCCGCTCGTCAAATTTTTCCAGTATAAATTACGCTTTAAAAGCAGGATCATTTCTATTTTCTGCGCATTGTTCAGCATTACCATAATAGGAATTGCCATTTTTTACCTTTTAGTGCCCCCAATGCTTGCCGAAATAGGACGAATGAACGATCTGTTGGTTACTTATCTGACTAATGGTGCTTATCGTTCCGGAACAGTGCCTCCTACTCTTTCGGAATTTATCCACAGACATATCGACCTTCAGGCACTGAACCGAATCTTAAGTGAAGAAAATATAATGAATACCATTAAAGAGACTGTTCCTAAACTTTGGGCACTCGTTGCGGAATCTATTAATATTCTGTTTAGCGTATTCGCTTCATTCATCATTTTATTATATGTGGTATTCATCTTGCTCGACTATGAATCCATCGCAGAAGGATGGCTTCACCTGCTACCAGGCAAATACCGTACCTTTGCATCCAATCTGGTCAATGACATACAGGATGGAATGAATCGCTATTTCCGCGGCCAGGCACTTGTTGCCTTCTGTGTCGGCATCTTGTTCAGCATTGGGTTCCTGATCATCGACTTTCCGATGGCTATTGCCTTGGGACTTTTCATTGGTGCCCTCAATATGGTTCCATATCTGCAGATTATCGGTTTCTTGCCTACCATCATATTAGCAATCCTAAAAGCTGCTGATACCGGTGAGAATTTCTGGGTAATCCTGGCAGGTGCCCTCGTTGTTTTTATTGTTGTTCAAGCCATCCAAGATGGTTTCCTTGTCCCAAGAATCATGGGAAAGATCACAGGGCTCAACCCTGCCATCATTCTTTTATCTCTTTCCATCTGGGGATCCTTGCTCGGGATGTTAGGTATGATCATAGCACTCCCGCTCACCACCCTAATGCTCTCCTATTATCAACGTTTCATCATCAATAAAGAGAGAATAAAATACGACACACATGAAACATCTGATAATCAGAAGATAGAGGGAGATGACGAAAAATAAATAAAACTTTTTTCACCCAAAAGCTTGCAGATATAAAAAAAGTCACTACCTTTGCACCCGCAATCAGGAAATAACTGATACGCAAATAAGGATTGATTCGCTAGCTCAGCAGGTAGAGCACAACACTTTTAATGTTGGGGTCCTGGGTTCGAGCCCCAGGCGGATCACTGAAACAACAAGAAAAATCAAGCAAATCCCTGATAATCAGATATTATCAGGGATTTCTTTTTTCTGGCAGGTAGCAGAAAATAGCCGTTTCAAGCATATTATCAGTGGATAAATCGTGGGACTAAAATTTAGTCGGAAAAAGTCCCACGAATTTGCATCTTTTTCGCTGATTCATAGTATTTTGCATAGTCTTACTTTGGGAGAGAATACATAGTTTTGTAACTTTAAAAACGATGTAAAAATGGCTCGTAAATCATTTTCTGTTTTGTTCTTCATCAAGAAAGGCAAATTATTAAAGAACGGTGAAGCACCCGTGTGCATGAGAATTACCGTAAATGGCTGTATGGTAGATATTTCTATCAAAAGAAGCTGTCCCGTAAACCTATGGAATCAGGCAAAAGAAAATTCAAAAGGCAAAGACCGTATGTCGGTGGAACTGAACCACTACTTAGAAATCACACGTTCGCACGTACACCAAATTTATAGAGAATTGGAAACTTCCGGCAAGGTTATCACTGTTGATCTTGTGAGAAAGTTGTTTTATGGTGTGGAGGAAGATAACAAAACGCTATTGCAGGTATTCAGGGAGCATAACGAGCAAAGTCGTAAACTGATAGGCAAAGACTTCGTAAGTAAAACGGTACAACGGTATGAAACCACTACCCGATATTTGAAGGAATTCATTAAGAAAGAATATCAGTTATCGGATATTGCTCTAAACAATTTGGAAGCCAACTTTATTTCTAAGTTCGATGCTTTCTTGAAAATAGAAAAAGGCTGTGCGCAAAACTCCGCTATCACTCGATTGAAGAATTTGAAGAAGATTATCCGCATTGCTCTGGAAAACGACTGGATAAAGAAAGATCCATTTGCTTACTACCGCTTCAAACTGGAAGAAACTGATCCCGAATTTCTGACGATGGACGAGATTAAAATCATTCTCGCTAAAG